>Ga0172377_10001976_pt1 | contig 20973 bp, 18 predicted proteins | sample Pumphouse3metaG_FD_119749 | JGI IMG/M metagenome (GOLD analysis project Ga0172377, IMG submission 119749) | Leachate microbial communities from a municipal landfill in Southern Ontario, Canada - Pumphouse #3 metaG | ecosystem: Engineered > Solid waste > Landfill > Unclassified | place: Canada...
ATTGAAATAATCAATCAGATGCATGAGGAGACAAACCTACCTCAAATCATTATCGAAAAAGATTTGATTCTTCTCTCTCAGAATGGTCTTTATTGTATCCATTTCCAAGTCTCTGCCTCCTAATAGGAATATCGGTTTCATATATTCTTCTCTCCCATCTTTTTTACCATTCCGAACCCCAGACTCACGCCTTTGCCAAGGCCGGCATAGTCGGGCAGGGTGGTGTTGGATTTGAAGGCGATGTCGAAACTCATCATCTTCACTCCTTTGTAGGTGGTGAGGCGAGGCTCTTCCATGTCGGTTATCTCACAGGTCACCTCTTTCTCCAGAAAGATGTCCAGCCCCTTGCAGAGCGAGAGTATGTTGCCCGTCAGTATGCGTTGCAGAAACTGCAGCTTCGCCACCATGCCATCGAGCGAGAGGTACTCCTTGTAGTTGTCCGAGCTGAGCGGCAGCCATTTCCGCAAGGTGTAGCGGAATTCGGAGTCCCAGGTCTGGATGAGCGTTTGGTTGGCCTTCACACTGTCAATTTCGAAATCCTCTTCGCGGTCGCCAATCCGCAGGTGGAAATTGCAGGCGGCAAAGAACTCGCTGATGGCCTCCGTCCCTTCTCCAAAACAGACAATGGCGGCGCACCCTCCGATGCGTTTGTATTGGATGAGCGGGTAGGAGTAGCGAAAGCCGTCGCCTTCCGTATGGTTGTGGAATAAGGTGTTGGTCTCGCTATCCTTTACTGCGTTGAGAATGGCTCCTCGGAAAAGAGGAACTTCACATTGTCGTATCGAATTCTTAGATTGTATGATAAGACTTTTCGTGGCGTCCGTCATCTTGTTTTTCAGTTAGTTGGTGAATGTAAAAAAATAGTCGTTCTTTATTAGATTTTTCAATTCGTGATTTTCGCATCAAACTGTCTTTCCAAGAAAAACAACTATGGTTATCTGTGCGTAAAAATAATTTAATCTTCATTAAAAACAAAATTTGTTGAGACATAAAATAAAACGGCTTCCGTTTTTTATGCTGTGTATTAGGGGGTGGTGTTTTTATCAATAATTATGAATTTGTCTGGTCCAAATGATTTTCGTATTCCGTTAATGTTCTTATCTTTGCACGATTTGATTTTTTTGACAAAATAAAAATAAAAGGAAATGTCTGATATGCAGAAAAACCATCAGGTCGGTCTGTCTACAAGTGAGGTGTCGGAGAGCCGCGCCCAATATGGAAGCAATGTGCTCACTCCACCCAAAAAGGCGTCTGTCTGGTCTCAATTTATGGAGAAATTTCAGGATCCGATTATCCGGATATTATTGATAGCTCTACTACTTTCTGTTGGCATATCGTTTTACCAGTATTATACGGGAGAGGAGGGCGCCAGTGTTTTTCTGGAACCGTTGGGTATTTTGGTGGCTGTCATGTTGGCTACCTGTGTGGGCTTCTGGTTTGAGCTTCGTGCGAATAAGGCGTTTGATATATTGAACCAGGTGAATGACGACACCTTGGTTAAGGTAATCCGAGACGGCAATGTGAATCAGGTCACTAAAAAGGATATTGTGGTGGGTGATGTTGTCTTGTTGGAGACGGGCGAAGAGGTGCCGGCCGATGGGGAACTTGTGGAGACGGTGGGACTGCAGATTAACGAATCGACGCTGACGGGTGAGCCTGTGGTGAGGAAGACGGTCGTTGAGGCTGATTTTGACGAGGATGCGACCTATCCTTCCAATCATGTAATGCGGGGAACTACGGTCATCGACGGACATGGCATTGTACGTGTGCTGAAGGTGGGCGACGCTACCGAATACGGCAAAGTTTTCGTCGCCGCACAGATAGACGATAGCGTCAAAACACCACTCAACAAACAATTGGATGGCTTGGGTTCTTTGATTACGAAAGTGAGCTATCTGATAGCTGCATTGATTCTTATAGGTCGGATGTTTGTCTATTTTTATGGAATGGACCATGCGTTTGATTGGTTGCACTTCGGCAGTTATCTGCTCAATACGGTCATGATTGCCGTGACGCTGATAGTGGTGGCTGTTCCGGAGGGTCTGCCTATGAGCGTGACGCTGAGTCTGGCGTTGAGCATGAAGCGTATGCTTGCCACCAACAACCTGGTGAGGAAGATGCATGCCTGCGAAACGATGGGCGCCGCTACCTTCATCTGTACAGATAAAACAGGCACGCTCACGCAAAACCAGATGCGTGTCTATGAAACCAATTTCTATGGATTAGGAACGGATCAGAAGCTACAGGAAGACAGGATGGGCGGACTCATCAAGGAGGGAATATCGGTTAACTCTACTGCTTATCTGGATTTCTCCGATAGTCAGAAGGTTAGAGCCTTGGGAAACCCGACGGAGGGGGCATTGCTCCTATGGCTGAATGATAGTGGGGTCAATTATCTTTCCATCCGGGAAAATGCGGATGTGGTGGAGCAGTTGACGTTTTCTACTGAAAGGAAATACATGGCGACGGTGGTGAATTCTCCCATCCTAGGGAGAAAGGTGCTTTATGTGAAAGGTGCTCCCGAAATCGTTCTTTCGCTTTGTAAACAGGTGGAGGGTAATGTGGATAGAACGGAGATCGAGGGACAGCTGTTGGACTACCAAAATAAGGCGATGCGGACATTAGGTTTCGCCTATCAGGTGTTGACCGATGATGCGGAGGTTTTTGTGGATGGAAGAGTGAAGGTTGACAATTTAACCTATCTTGGTGTTGTGGCCATCTCCGATCCTATCAGGAAGGATGTTCCGATGGCAGTCAGAGAGTGTCTGGATGCAGGTATCTCGGTTGTCATTGTTACCGGAGATACTCCGGGAACTGCCAAGGAGATAGGTCGACAGATAGGTTTGTGGACGGAGAAGGATGGAGACCTGAACCATTTGACGGGGGTGGAGTTTGCTTCGCTCTCTGACGAGGAGTTGGAGAAACGTGTCTTGGACCTTAAAATCATGTCGAGGGCCAGGCCTATGGACAAGGCGCGTCTGGTTAAACTTCTTCAGAAAAAAGGACAGGTGGTGGCTGTTACGGGAGATGGAACGAATGACGCTCCTGCTCTGAATGCTGCTCACGTGGGCCTTTCCATGGGCGACGGTACTTCTGTGGCAAAGGAGGCTAGCGACATAACCATCTTGGATAATTCATTTAGCAGCATTACCCGTGCCGTGATGTGGGGACGCTCGCTTTATCAGAACATACAGAGGTTTATCCTGTTCCAGATGACGATAAATGTGGCGGCCTGTATCATTGTGCTGATTGGTGCGTTCTTGGGGACGGAGTCTCCTATTACGGTGACGCAGATGCTTTGGGTCAACCTGATAATGGATACCTTTGCCGCGATGGCACTTGCCTCTCTGCCTCCTACGGAAAGGGTGATGAGAAACAAACCGCGTAAGACGACAGACTTTATAATAAACAGACCGATGGCATACACCATTTGTGGGGTTGGGTTGATGTTTGTGTTGCTGCTGTTTGGCTTGTTGCAATATTTCAAGCATGAAGATGTGACCTCTTTGTCTGATTTCAGCATAGCAAGTTTCTTGTTCAATTACTTTAATTTTATCTCTGTGCCGGAAGGATTGTCTCCATACGAACTATCCATGTTCTTTACGGTCTTTGTGATGTTGCAGTTCTGGAATATGTTCAACGCCAAAGCTTTTTATACGGGCAAATCTGCGTTTAGCTGCATGGTGGGCAGCAAAGGATTTCTGCTCATTGCTTTGGTTATACTTGTGGGGCAGGTCGTTATAGTGACAATAGGTGGTAAGATGTTTAATGTGGTGCCTATAAAGCCGATGGATTGGGTGCTGATTGTTGCGTCAACATCCGTTGTGCTTTGGATCGGAGAACTATTCAGGTTGTTTAGAAAGTAAAAAAACGGCCAAAAAATTTCATAGAAAGAAAAATAAACACGTTATTTGTAACAAAATAAAAAGGTAATATAAAATTTCAATAAAATGAATCATATAATGAGATATTTGGGTCTAGTACTCATTTTGTTAGGTGTCATAGTCTTAGGCGTTTATTATATGGGAGCATTCACTAGTAATGGAGCTTTGCTTTTTGCCGCAATCCTTATGGTAGCCGGTTTGATTGGCCATATTGTAGTGAATAAGCTGTTTCAGGAAGATTAATGAAACACACAAATGAATTAGATGAGAGGAGGATGTTTATTCTCCTCTTGTTTTTATGCCGTTTCATATAGGAGGAAAAGGGTTGCAGTTGAAAATGGCATTGGCTTCTCCTTTTTTGTCCCTATGGTGAAATCCCGTTGAAATGGCGAGACTGAACTTGTCTGAACAATCTGCTGGAGAATGAAAAGAGATTGCAGAAAACAATATTCGGCACTCTTTTTGTTTGTATTATTTATTATAACAACACGAAAAATTTCAGTGAAATGTTAGGAAAACTATTCAACCATAGACCGGTTCTGATTTTCATGGTATGTATGGTACTTGTGGGTTGCATGACGTCTTGCGTGAACAGATCGGGTGACGCATTTAAAACCGAAAACTTAACAAAACTGGATAGCCTGTTTGCTTCCATAGAAGAAAGTGGGGGCTGGATGGGGAGCATCTCTATCTTTCAGGATGGGGAAGAGGTTTATAATCGTGCCTTTGGTTATGCCAATGTCCAGGATAGAGTCAAGAACAATAGAGATACAAAATTCCGCATAGGTTCGTTGACGGATCTTTATACGGCTACCATCGTTATGAAGCTGGTGGAGAATGGAAAGTTAGGATTGGATACGAAGCTGAACGAGTACTTCCCTGAGATAATGAAATCTCCTCGCATCACCGTTGAGGATATGCTGAGACATAGAAGCGGCATCTTCAATCTGATGCTGGATCTGGATTATTGGACATATTATTATCTGCCGATCACGGAAGATGAGCTTTATCGTAAGATTGTGGATGGAGGTCTCGTGTTTGAACCTGGGCAAAAAACGCAGTTTTCGAGCAGCAATTATATCCTATTGGCCATGATGGCAGAGAAAATAGAAGGAAAAAGCTACGGTCGGATTTTGGATAGCATGATCTGTAACCCGTTGGGTCTGAAAAATACGTACGTGGGGTCTTCCATATCAATAAAAGATAATGAGGCCTCTTCCTATTATGACAAATCTCCGGAATGGAATTTGGCCAAAGAGACAGATTTGACAACGGCCATCGGAGAGTCATCCATAGTGTCGACACCTTATGAGGTGAATCTCTTCGTGTCCTCTCTCTTTTCCGGAAAATTATTGTCGGAGGGATCTGTAGAGAAGATGAAAATGGTGGTGGACAACACCTCTTTGGGGCTGCAGAGGCTAGATAGAAATTATCCTAACCTGGGCGTCGTTGGCAATATAGATGGATTTGCCTCCGAAATGATTTATGTTACGGACGCAGACAAGAATGTGGTTGTCTCTTATTTCTCAAATGGTTCATCTGCTTCTGCCGACATCATGGCATATGCATTGTCTGTTTTTTTTGGTGAGAAATCCTCGTTGCCTATATTTAAAAGGCAAGTGGTGCTTTCTGATGATGAAATGGCTGGTTTGGTTGGAGTTTATGCTAATCTGCAATATTCCACATCGTTTGAGATAGTGAAAGATTCTGCGGAACATTGCTTGAAACTGATGTCGCCCGATGGTGTGGAGGCGATGTATGTTGAGTGTTTTGAAAATGGAGAATTTAGTGCGACTTTTTCTGATGGTGATGTGCCTGTCGATTTCTCTATTGTCTCAGACAAGGGAATCATGAGGCTTAGTAATGGTATGGAGTTGAAGAAGTCAAAATAGGGATAGACGTTGTCCCGCTGCCATGAAGCATTATGCGGAGAAACTTAACGAATGTTTCTCCGTGCCATAATGCACCTGTTTTTGAGAGTAAATGTAAATCTACCAAGGATAAGAAAAATTTCTTATCTTTGCCATAAAGCAAAAAAGGAAGAACTATGATGGAAGAAATCAGAGAACGCTATATGAATCCGTATACGGATTTTGGTTTCAAGAAGATATTCGGGACGGAAAATAACAAGGAGTGCCTCATTAGCTTCCTGAACGCATTGTTGGACAAACCCCAGAACGGGGATTTGATTGATGATGTGGAATACATGAACACCGAGAAGTTTGGCAATCAGATAGGTGACCGTAAGGCTATCTTCGACATCTACTGCAAGACTCGGAGCGGCGACCGCTTCATCGTGGAGATGCAGAAGGATAGCCAGAACTTTTTCAAGGATAGAAGTATCTACTACTCCACTTTCCCCATTCAGGAACAGGCACAGAAGGGAGACTGGAACTATGAGCTCAGTGCTGTTTATACGGTCGGTGTCCTGAATTTTAATTTTGAGGAGGGTGAAACGAATTACCATCATGAGGTGAAGCTGACGGATTTGGAGAGCAAATGCGTGTTTTTCGACAAGCTGACTTTCATTTATTTGGAGATGCCGAAATTCAACAAGACGGAAGCGGAACTGGAAACCATGATGGACAAGTGGTTGTTTGTGCTGAAAAATATGTCCAAGTTTTTGGAAAAACCAAAGTCGTTGCAAGAGAAGGTGTTCAATAAATTGTTCTGCGTGGCAGAAATATCCAATTTCTCAAGAAACGAGCGTTTTGACTACGAGGAGAGTTTGAAGGTGTATCGGGACATGAATAATGTGCTCAACTCTGCCAAGGAGAACAGCCGGAAAGAAGGAATTGAAATCGGAATGGAAATAGGTCTGGCAAAGGGCATTGAAAAAGGTTTGTTAGAAGGAGAAAAGCAAGAAAGACTTAAAAATGCCCAAAAATTGAAATCATTGGGAGTTGAGGTGGAGATAATCATGCAAGCCACTGGTCTTGCCAGAGAAGAAATAGATTTATTATGAATATGATGCTGTGTCAAATCTTAGTTTTTGCGAAGATGGACTTTCTCTGAAATTGACAGACAGCCCGTCTCAACAATAAAAAGAGCCATATCAGAACTCCAAAGTAGAGTTTGATGCGGCTCTTTCTTATTTGTCAGTTATAAACGGGACTTTGCGGAATGCTCATTTTTGTTTTGACATCTCCTCCGCCCGTTATAAGGCTTTGCCTGTGTGTGAAACCTATCGTCCCATCAGAACCAGCAAGATGTTGATGTCGCTGGGTGAGATGCCCGGTATTCTACTGGCTTGGCCTATCGTCTCCGGATTGATTTTTGTGAGTTTCTGCCTCGCCTCTGTGGATAGTGCATGGATGGTCGAATAGTCAAACTTACCTTGAATCTTGATGTTTTCCAAACGATGTAGTTTGTCTGCAATCTGAGTCTCTCTGTCTATGTATCCCTGATATTTTATTTGTATCTCAGTTGCCTCTACAATCTCTCCCTCTCGGTTCTTTATTTGCGAAATCTCCGATTTCAACGCAGGAATGGCGGTGGCAAGACCTTCTATCGTCAGTTGAGGACGATTGACCAAATCCACCAATTTGCAACCGCCATTAAGTGCGGTAGTCCCATTCGCTTCCAAATAACTGTTGATATAGCTGGCTTTTATCGAATAATTGTCGATGAAATCGACAAGTCTGTTTATGTGAGCTTGTTTTTCTTTGTATAAGTCAAGCCGCTCTTTGCGTGCCAATCCTATGTTATATGACCTCTCCGTTAGGCGGGCATCCGCATCGTCCTGCCGTAGTAATATTCTGTATTCAGCACGGGATGTGAACATACGGTATGGTTCGTCAACGCCTTTGGTGACCAAATCGTCGATTAAAACGCCAATATAGGACTCGTCCCTTCCTAGTAGGAATGGGTTTCCGCCGTGGCAATTGATGTGGGCGTTGATTCCCGCCAAGATGCCTTGTCCTCCGGCTTCTTCATAGCCGGTTGTCCCGTTTACTTGTCCGGCAAAAAATAGGTTGGCCACAACCTTCGACTCCAAGTTGTGCTTCAGCTGAGTAGGGTCAAAATAGTCGTATTCGATGGCGTATCCGGGTCTGTATATTCGCACATTTTCAAGTCCCTTCACTGTTCTCAGTGCGTTTATCTGTATGTCGAGAGGGAGGGAAGATGAAAATCCATTCAGATAATACTCTTGCGTTGTCTCACCTTCCGGTTCAATGAATAGTTGGTGTTGTGTCTTGTCTGCGAAGGTGACTATCTTGGTCTCGATGCTTGGGCAATATCTTGGACCAATGCTTTTTATCTGTCCGTTGAACAATGGTGAATCTGGTAATCCTTTGCGCAGTATGTCATGCGTCTGCTCGTTCGTATAGGTGATGAAGCAACTCTTTTGTTCGAGGGGACGTGGCTCGAAATCAAGATAGGAAAACTTGTGAAAATCGTTTTCTCCGTCTTGTACTTTCATGACGGAAAAGTCGATGGAACGGCCGTCTAGCCTGACAGGTGTTCCCGTCTTCATCCTTCCGCTTTTTATTCCTAGCTCGTTGAGTTGTTCTGTCAGTCCGTAAGAGGCAGGCTCCGATATCCTTCCGCCTTTGATTTGGACGTGTCCGCAGTGAATCAGTCCGGAGAGGAATGTGCCGGCGGTGATGACCACGCATTTTGCCTCGAATATGGCCCCCATGCTGACCTTTACTCCGGTTATGGCCCCGTCTTTGACGATAATCTCGGTGGCAAAGTCTTGCCAAATGTTCAGATTCTCCGTGTTTTCAAGTATGTTGCGCCATTTTTCGCTGAACTTCTGTCTGTCGGCTTGGGAACGGGGACTCCACATGGCGGGACCTTTAGACCTGTTCAACATCCTAAATTGGATGGCGGTCAAGTCTGTCACGATTCCGCAAAATCCGCCTAATGCGTCGATTTCCCTTACAATCTGACCTTTGGCAATTCCGCCTATGGCCGGATTGCAGCTCATCTGGGCTATTTTGTGCATGTCCATGGTGATGAGCACGGTCTTTGATCCTAAATTGGCGGCAGCTGCCGCCGCCTCGCAGCCGGCATGCCCTGCTCCTATTACAATAACGTCATATTTGAATGTCATCGTCAACGCGTTTTTTATCGTGGCACTACGGTTGTTGTTCGTGCCATCTTTTTTTCTGTTGCAAAGTACGCAATTTTTTGACTCTCTTACAAATCGTTGTGAGACAAATCTGTGATAGATCGGTAAGGGTTTCTTCTTCTGTGTTGGATGTGATGGATCTGCTCTTGTTCCTTTGTCCCTTTTTTTCTCTTTCTGCTTGCTTTGGCGGGTGTTTTTGTATATAAGTTGCAAAACTTTTTATTGTCGGTCATATCCTGTTGCCTTAAATGTCCTATATTTGCATATTATCCTTAAAAAGGTACGATACATGAAGCAGATATTGTTGACATTGTTCTTTTTGTTGCAGGGCACATTTTTTTATGCCGCGGTGACTGAAGTTTCCGGAGTGGCTAAAGATTATGCAGGAAAAAATATCCAATTGTTGACTTATACGGACAAAATCATAAATGAGATGCGCATCTTGGGCGAAACGACTGTCGATACCTCTGGTGCGTTTTCGTTCTCCGTCAATCTTCATTCTGTCATAGAGGCTTTTATCCCAATGGAACTGTCACGTGGCTTCATCTATCTGGTGCCTGGCAAGTCTTATCGAATTTCGTTGCCGCCTTACGCCGAACGTAGTTTGGCTCAAAAGTTAGATCCTTATTTTGAACCGGACGATTATCTTTTGGATTGCAAGAATCTTGAAAAGGGGGAGTTTAATTATCAGATGATGGAGTTCGAGGATGCTTTCGATTATTATACGATGAAGCATATCACATACGGTGCGGAGCCCGACACTATCAATAAGTCAATCGCCGACTTGCGCCGTATTTTCGCCGATTTGGATGATGATTTCCAGTTTCAGTTTAAGGAATACCGATATCTATTGCTCTCGTCGATGTCGCCCAAAATATCTCCGGATACGCTTATCTCAAGTCTGAACAGGATGGGTGCGGATGTTGCGAATCCTGCTTTTTGGGATGTGTTTAATAACTTGTTTGACGATTTCATCAAACGAGAACGGGATGGAAAAGAAGAGAGTATCTTGTTTGATAACATATTGAAGACTAAAAATATAAAACTATATTTCGGTTTGATAGCCAACCGTTATGGCATAACAGATTCCAATCTGAAGGAGCTGGTGGGCATCAAATTGCTTTATGATTTGGTGAATTCGGGACTCTATGATAGGTTTGAGGTGGTTGAGATGCTTCGTAAGCTGGGAGGAGGCATCTTGTCCGAACAGAATCGGAGTCTGCTTGCAGATGTGGTCGTTAAAGTGTCTATCAATATGATTGGAACTCCTGCTCCTGACTTTGTGGGAATAGATGAAAATGGAAAGGAACGCCGACTGTCTGATTTTAAAGGTAAATATGTCTACGTCAATTTCTGTAATGGACAGATAGAACGAACAAAACGGGATTTGGATGTCTTGTCCAGGTTTAGTGAAACGTATAAAAGTAATATGTTGGTGGTCAATCTTTTCTTATATGACAACCGGAAGGCGTTGAAGAATATGGCGGCTCCTTATAAGGGAAACATGGTATTCTTGAACGCTGGTCAGCCGGATTTGTTAAAGAAGGCGTTTGATTTGAAGAATGTACCTTCATTTATGCTTATAGATAAAAACTCTAATTTTATGCTTACCCAGGGTGCGGAACCTAATGATGAACTTCGACTTTTAATGGAGCGTCTTCTAAAGGAGTGAGTGAGGTACCTAAAGGATTGATAACCTTGACAGGCTCATGTTTCTTGGCTTGTTAGAACTGTCGGGATGAATGGAGATTCCGTACACTCTCATTCGTCAAATGATTTGCCGCCTCTCCTTGCCGCAAGATGTTTTGTTAGGCTAATCTCTTCGTGTCTTCGTGGAAGCGGGTCTCCGTATCCTTCCTGAATAAACTCATTTTTGGTTTCGCGTCTTTGTGCCGTTTCGGTCTCCTTGCCGTTTCAAAAAACAAAACCATCCTGAAATGTCTTCAGAATGGTTTTGGTATTCAGTAAGGTGTCCTTTTTAATTTTTGACCATCTTATAAGTGGCAGACTGGCCGTTGTATGTTATTTTCACGAAGTACATGCCAGCATTGAGAGATGATGTCTCGAATAAGGAAGATATCTGGTTTGTTATGTCCCTTTTTATCATGACTTTTCCCTCTAAGGAGAGAATCTCGGCAGTCACTTTCCCTTGCCCGTAGTTGCGTTCTATAAGATCAATGGCTATGTAATCGTCAAATCGGGTAGGATATACGAGGAATGAATTCTCTGATATGGATTTCTCTATCTCCTTCTCGCCCGAAAATTCGGAAGGGTCTTTCGCCTGAACCATTCTGGCGATGGCGGCAACAAAAGGTGCGTTGTAGTCGCATCCACCTTCCGTCTCCGTATAAGAGGCTCCGCCTTCGATGATATTCCCGAATACTCCAGTGCCGGAAGGCCCTCCAATCAAACCGCCGCTGGCAAACATGAATTCACAAGTGTTCTTGACTTCGCTTGTGGGATTGTCGTTTCTTCCCATCGCGTTTCTGTGGTGTATCCTATATGTCATGTCGCCTTTGAATCCATGAAGGAATGTGTGGTTGAACTCGTTCTTTCCCAAGACATAATCGATGATGCGCTCGTTGAAGTTTTTTGCTTTGTTGATGTCAAAACTTGTTGTGATGACGCCATCTTCTACCAGTTTGATGAGTAGGGATGCTGCCACCGCACCTCCGCAGGCAAGTTTGTTGGTCCCCCATGTGTTGGAATAGTAGGGGAATCCGTTGGAGTTGGCCTCTGCCTTTTGTAGATGCAGGTTGAACACGTTCTTCTCCAAGAAGCTGGCGAACGAACCACCTTGGCCGTTGTTGGCGCTTGGATCTGCCTTTATGATGTAGTAATAAGAGAAGTCTGTCATAGTGTCCCAAGCTAATGGGGAGTTTGATTCCCATTTTCCGCTGAGATATTGTAGTGCGTCAGCCTTATATTGTGCTTCGCCTGTGAGACGATAGAGTAGGATGGCGGCTAGAGATAGCTCATCTGTCCATTCCGAGTTTGGCGAACCGTAAAATTCAGGGATGGCAGCATGTGCTGACTTGTTCTTCTTCGCAAAATTGTAGGCCTTGATGGCATAAGTCTTGCACTTCTCCTTATAGCTTGCGTCCGGATAATGGATGGACATGAGGGCAAGTGCAGAAGCGTAGTTGGCGGCTTGTGGCCCGCCTTTGTCCGTCGCTGTCCAAACGGGGCGCGGGTCGCCTCCGTTGCTGACGGACATGTCCGATTGTTTGGAAGAAGTGACCCATACGTTGTGGTCTCCTCCAAACCCTACGTAATAGACAAACGTGTTGTCGTCTATGAAGGATTTCATAAAATAGTCTGTCGCTATCTTTGCCTCGTCCAACACGTCGGCTATGCCGTTTGGCGATTTGTAGGCGTCGCCGTAGTTGTCCTGAAACGCACCGGGCCAGATGTCGTAGGCTACCAGCAAAGAAACGGCGGCATATCCCATCGTTGTTCCTACTTTAATGTGGTCTCCACAGTCATGCCAGCCTCCTGTCAGGTCATAGTTCCCGTTTCCGCCTCCGTTGACCGAACCTTGACCGTCCTTCGTGTGACAGTACTTCTTTGTCACTCCTGAGTTGTTCATCAACATCCAGTTGTTCGTGTTCCCGCAACGCTGGCCTCCGAAAAATTTCAGTCCCATGTTGAGCGCCTCCCTGTAGTCTGATGCGGAGTATGCGTCCGTATATGAACTAAAGTCATAAGCGTAGGCCGAAGTGGCACCCATCATCGAACCCAATAGTAATGTGTAAATTTTTTTGTTCATTCGTTGTCGTTATAAGATGATTGTTCTTCTTGTTTTATGAATCTCCTTTCCCCTTTTTATGTCTAGTTGAACGTATGGAAACGAAGATGACCTTGTTATTCTTTTCCGTTATGTGGATTGATAATTTGATGAACCCCCTGTTCCCGATGTGTGATTTCAACCTCAACGCCAAACTTCTTTGCGATATGTTCGGCGGTGTGTTGGGCGGAATAGACGGAACGATGCTGACCTCCCGTACATCCGAAGGAGAACATCAGATGGGTGAACCCTCTCTCTATGAATCGGGCTACATGGGCATCTGCCAAAGAGTAAACGTTATCTAAAAAGTGCAATATCTCACCGTCTGACTCTAGAAAGTCGATGACGTTCTTGTCCAGTCCCGTCGATGTTTTGTATTGTATGTATCGCCCCGGATTGTGGACGCCTCTGCAATCAAATACATATCCGCCACCATTCCCGCTTTCGTCTACGGGAATCCCTTTCTTATACGAAAAACTAAACACTTGCACCTTTAACGGAGCTTGTTCGTTTGGAGTCTTTGGCATCTGGAGGTCTGGCAGTTCGGTGATGTTTGCCAGCACCTCTGTCAGATACGGATATTCCGGATAACCGCCAGCAAGCAGACTCTTCAGGTTGTTGACCGCAAAAGGAATACTTTCGATGAAATGGGGTTTCTTTTCGAATATTCCACGGAATCCGTATGCGCCTAGAACCTGCATGGTTCGAAATAAAACGAAGTGACGTAACCTTTTCCTGAATAGGTCCTCGTCTATATCTGCGAATCGTTTCACCGCATTTAAGTAGGTTCGGATTAACTTTTCCCTCAATTCATCGGAGAAGTTGGCCTTTGCTTGCCATGCAAAAGATGCTATGTCATAATAGATAGGGCCCTTTCTGCCTCCCTGAAAATCGATGAAATGGGGCTCCCCGTTTTTAATCATGACATTGCGCGACTGGAAATCACGGTATAGGAAGGTGTCCGATTTGTCTCCTAAAAGGAGTCCGCACATTCTTTCAAAGTCGTCTTCTAACTTCGTTTCGGAGAAATCGATTTTCAAGAGTTTTAGGAATGAATATTTAAAGTAATTCAGATCCCATAGGATGCTGCGTTTGTCGAATGATGGAAGTGGGTAGCAGACTGAGAAGTCAAGGCCTTTTGCTCCGGAAAATTGAATCTCTGGTAATTTTCCCATCGTTTGACATATCATAGATTCCTCCTCTTCCGAAAATTTTCCTTCCGAAATTCCTTTTGAGATATATTGAAAGAGGGAGGTGTCTCCTAAATCTTCCTGCAAGTATCGGCGGTGATCTTTAGATACGGCGTATACGCGAGGTGTGGGCAGATTTTTCTCTTCGAAATGCTTGGCTAATGCGATGAAAGCCTCGTTTTCTTCGATGCTTTCGCCTAACACACCGATAAGGCTCTTGTCGGAAGACGTAAACCTGTAATAGATACGGTTGGATCCTTCTCCCTTTATCTTTGTGCAAGTTGGATTTTTTTGTCCCGTATATTCTTCGAAAAGAGAAATTAATTCTGTCATTTTATTTTTCTGCTTTTGATGTCTGTTCTCCAATTACAAAGATATAAGATGGCTCTTGAATATATCGAAACAGTAGCTTTGAAAAATCACAGAACTTCGTTATATCTCAAAAAAAAAGCCTTCTCGAAAAGAGAGGCTTTCGCAAAATGAAGGTGGAGCATAGCGGACTCGAACCGCTCACCTCAACACTGCCAGTGTTGCGCTCTAGCCAGATGAGCTAATGCCCCGTCATTATTTGGAAACAAAGATAATGGAATCTTCTAAAAATAATGCTATTTTTGCAGAAAAAGATTGAAGTTATGATCGTTTTTAATACCACCTATTTGGTTTCCGCTGAGATTCATGATACTTGGTTGCAGTGGATTACGTGCCAGTACATTCCTGATATGTTGTCTACTCAATGCTTTGCGGAGCCGAGATTGTTCAAGGTCTTGGTGGAGGAGACGGAAGGCATCACCTACTCGTTGCAGTTTTCTGCCCGGACGGTGGCGCAGGTCAGAGAGTGGCAGAATAAGCATAAGGAGAGGCAGGAGTCCCAACAGAAGGATATGTTTGGAGAGTCGGTGCTGTTTTTCTCTACTTATCTGAAGGAGATTGTTTGAGTGATGGAATGTCGAGAGGAAGAGTTGGAGACTTTGTCTTCTGCTGTCTTTCGGAAAGTTAATTAATCGGAGATGAATGTTACTGAATGTGCGAAGGAGGTCATAAATGCTCGTGACCGAATTATTTTGGGTGTCGATCCCGGTACCAATGTGATGGGATATGGACTTCTGAAAATAACGGGGAACAAACCTAGTCTTATGTTGATGGGCGTCCTTGATTTGAAACAATATACGGACCCTTATATAAAACTGAACAAGATATTTCTTCGCACGTTGGAACTGGTGGATGATTATCATCCGGATGAATTCGCGATAGAATCGCAGTTTTTTGGCAAGAATGTGCAGTCGATGCTGAAGTTGGGACGTGCCCAGGGTGTGGCTATTTCTGCGGCCTTGTATCGGGGTGTGCAGGTAAACGAATATGCACCGTTGAAAATCAAAATGGCAATTACGGGCAATGGTATGGCTTCCAAGGAACAGGTGGCCGAGATGCTACGAAAGTATCTCCATATCCCTACGGAACAGATGCTCCCGCAATTGGATGCGACGGATGGATTGGCGGCTGCCCTTTGCCATTTCTTCCAATGTAAGACATTGGGAAAGGAGAAGAAATTTAATAGCTGGAAAGATTTTGCTTCTAAAAACGAGAAAAGAGTGACTGGCTTAACCGCACGAAAAGAAAGTTCGGTAAAAGAAAGAATGTCTAAAAAGACGGAAGAAGGAGAAGATTGACGGCGATGTTTTGTCTGGTTGTCAAATATTGCTATTTTTGCGCTTGAAAAGGCTGGCTTCTAAAAGCCGCATGAATATGTCTATTTTAAAAGAGAAAAAATGGAAGAAAAAGAGGAAATGAACATTTTTTTGATGTTCAATAAGTTAGGCCGGTGTGTGCTTTCCATCATAAAGGAGTTGTGCTCGTACATGGGCTTCCTTCTGAGAAAAACGTTTAAGTATAAATGGTTGTTACTGTTGTTTTGGTTGGCCGCTATAGGTTACTCTTTATTTCAGACCACTGGATCCAGGAAAATATATGAAGGTGACATGATTCTTTCCATCCATGATGGCAGCTCCTCTTTTTATGCGGATATGCTATCTACCTTGGATAAATATGTGAAGGATAAAGATTCCGAAGGATTGGCTGCTGCCCTGGATATTCCGGATACGCTGGCAATGAAGGTGAGGTATATAAAGCCTCATTTCTTGATTGATGTGAATAAGGACTCCATCTATGACATGGTGGACTATTCTGACAAGTATGAAGCTTCTGATAGCGTCTATGTTAGGATGAAAGATGGAATCAATGTCACTCTAGGAATGGGAGATGTCCGTTCTTTTCCCGCTATGGAGACGGCTCTCGTTTCCTATTTTATGAGAAATAGATATCTTCAGGATCTGAATATGTCGAGAATTTCATATCTCGATGAAATGGAGAAATCTTTGAAAAAAGATTTGGTTGAACTGGACAGCCTTCAACGTTTGGAGTATTTCGAAAGAAGCACGAATGGCGTGAATATTCTGAAAGATTTGAAAATCAATACGGACAAACAGATGTTTTATTTCAACAAGGAGGATATCCTGAAAAAGAAGAAATCTGTCTCTGGAGATTTATTGTCGAAGGCGGAGGTCGTTTCCGTGTCTAAATCATACCAACCTACTTTTAAATCGGTCAATTCGAAGATTAAGGTGGCTTTTGGAAATTGTTTGAAGGCATATTTGCTGTTCTTGATTGTTGCTTTGCTTTTCGATTATAGAAAATCTATTCTGGACTATCTGAATAGGAATTAGATTTAATAAACTGAATATGAACGGGAGCGGAGATGATTTTGCTCCCGTTTTTTTTGTTTTAGAAAAGTGTTCGGAAATAGCCATTTGAAATCTATCTTTAAAAATTACAAAAATCAAACAGAATGAACCTTTTAGCATAATTATTTTTTATAATTTTGTGACTTCATGGGGTGATGCGGAATGTCTTGATTTTTTTGTAAAAAATGTTCGTGTTGTCATGCAGGTCGCATAATTGTAGATTTGAATTAAAAATAAGCGAAATATATGGATTTTATTAGTAATCTGTTCCTAGGAACTGGTGTCGGTTCCATCCTTGTGTATCTGTGCCTTACGGCGGCGATAGGCATCTATGTGGGCAAATTGGGAATAAAGGGAGTGAAGCTGGGCATCGCGGGTGTGCTGTTTATGGGAATCTTGTTTTCCCATTTCAAAGGTCAGGCGGGCAGTGAACCTCTTAATCCGGAAATCCTTCATTTTATAAAAGAGTTCGGACTGATTCTCTTTATCTATGCAATCGGTGTGGATGTGGGGCCGAGATTCGTCAGCTCCTTCCGCAATGATGGTATGACGATGAACTTGATGGCCTGTGCCATATGTGTGCTCGGTACGCTTATCGCTTTGGGCTTCTATTTGTTTGCTCATGTTGATCCGGCTGTGATAACCGGGGTGTTGTGTGGTGCGGTCACTAATACTCCCGGACTGGGTGCGGCCCAGCAGGCGTTGGGTTCCAACCCGGCGGCGATCAATCAGGCGGGCATGGCTTATGCGGTGGCTTATCCGTTCGGAGTTATAGGTATCATCTTGACGATGATTATTGTTCGTGTTATTTTCCGAATAAAGATCGATGCGGAAGCATCCGATTACAATAACAAATTGGACAAGAACAGAACACAAAAGTTGGAAAGCGTGGAGATTACGGTCAGTAATCCGAATCTTTTCGGTCAGAAAATATCTTACATAAAGGCTTTGGTGGAAAATGAGTTGGCTATCTCCAGAATACAAAGGGGAGAATCCTTCGTGGTGGCTTCTGAAGACGAAACATTGCAGGAGGGCGACGTTATTTTTGGCGTCTCTTCAACTGAACATATAGCCAAACTGAGGATGAAAATTGGTAATGTGGAGATTGGCATGAAGAAAGACGTTTCCGGTGCATTGGCTATGTTTAATGTGCTGGTCACAAACCGTAAACTGGCAGGGAAGACAATAGAACAGATAGGTATCTATCGAAGGTATGATGCCAATATCACCCGAATATTCCGTGCCGGTATGGAAATCCTTCCTACCAAAAACACGACGATAGAATTGGGAGATACGCTTCGAATCGTAGGAAAGAGGGAACTCCTTTCCGATATACAGAAAGAAATAGGAAATTCAGTGCGAGAGCTTGCCATCCCCAATACGATTCCTATTTTTCTTGGAATCTTCTTGGGCGTGGTGTTGGGTAGCATACCTATTGCCATCCCTGGACTTCCGGTTCCTGCCAAATTGGGGTTGGCCGGAGGCCCGCTCATCGTGGCGTTGATACTCGGACATAAGGGAAGGATAGGCAAGTTGGATTTCTATATGACTCCGGGTGCCAACATGATGTTGAGGGAGTTGGGTATTATTCTCTTCTTGTCGTGCGTTGGCCTTTCGTCGGGCACTAACTTTGTGAACACGATATCTGGCGGTGGTTACGTTTGGATGCTTTACGGTGCCATGATTACGTTCGTACCGATTTTTTTGGTGTCTGTCGTGGCAAGGTTGATGAAGTTCAATTATCTGAAGATTTGCGGAATAGTATCCGGTTCGATGACAGATCCACCAGCATTGGAGTATGCCAATTCGTTGGCTCCCATCCAGGCGCAGTCCACGGCATATGCGACGGTTTATCCGCTCACCATGTTTTTGAGGATATTGTTGGCGCAGGTTCTTATTTTGGCCATAGCATGATGCCGTGACCTGATATTTTTTGATTTTCTTATGGAAGGTTGAAAAATAAACGCTATATTTGCAGCCGATTTAAAAACTAAATAAATATATCATGTATTTAAATTCTGAAATAAAGAAACAGATCTTCGAGAATCACGGAAAGTCTAATACCGATACTGGGTCAGCTGAATCTCAGATAGCGTTATTCTCTTTCCGTATCTCGCATTTGACTGAGCACATGAAGTCAAATAAAAAGGATCATAACACTTCAAGATCTCTTAAAATGCTAGTAGGAAAGCGTCGTAGAATGCTTGACTATTTGAAGGATCGTGATATCGAAAGATATCGTGCAATCATCAAGGCTCTTAACCTTAGAAAGTAAGAGGTCGTTAGGTCGTTTAGGAAGGCGGATGCTTAGGTGTCCGCCTTTTTTTTGCCCATTTTTTTGAATAGGATGGAAAATGAATGCAATGCAGTCGGATCCGGATGGTTGTTTCCCGTTTGGGGATGGTGTGCGTTTGTTGATGCGGAAGTCCGCATCTATGTGGTGGGGCGCTGATGAAATCTCTTTTGGCATTTGCTTGTTGTGAACTCGGATTAATACGGAATAAAGTGTTATCTTTGCAGCGTATTTGTCTAATATGGATCCTAAATGCCAACGGAAGCACTTATAACGCAAGATTCGTCCACAGTTCCGGAAAGGGAGCTTGTAAGTCTGGATAGCCTTTCTCTGCAAGGTGATGATTTGCTGGTGGATTCCACTGCTTATTATTCGTTCGCGCAACCCTATTATAGAGTTTCCCTCTATATGGATTCCATTCCGGATGAGTCTTTGTTCGTGAGTCGTCCGGTCGATTACCAACGTCTGGTCAACCATACGGAGGGTTATCGGGTTTTGGAGATGATCGCAGCAGATTATAAGAAGGAGCATGTGCAATTTCCTTCTAAAGATGGTGTACCACTGCAAGTTAATGTTCAGATGCAGATGTGGTTCACTCCATTCGTTTTTCTGATGTTTGTCTTGTATGTAGTTGGCTTGGCGTTTAGTCGGCATACCTTTTGGCGGGAGATGAAGGGATTGCTCTTGCCTTCGTTTGAAGATGCTTTTTATGGAAATACAGCAAAGGAGGAATTCCAAAACAAGGTTTTCCTTTTCTTCCTGTCGGTGATCAATGTCTCCTTGTTTGTCTATTTTTGTTTTAACGGGGAAGGAACATTGTCTGTAAATTATCCGTTTGTGTTGGCTATGTTTGCTGTCTCTGTACTGATGTTCTATTTGCTTAAAATATTACTTCTCAGACTGATATGTTTCACTTTCTTTGATCCAAAAACATATATAAAGGTAGAAAGGACGTTCTTGCTCATCCGTTCGATGTCAGGAATGTGTTTGATACCAGTCTTGTTGATTGCCGCATATTCTCCATCCGTATTGCTGATCCCTTCCCTCTATGTCGGAGTGGCGATGTATGCGTTGTTGGAGTTCATTTATTTGTTAAAAATGGTGTCGCTTTTTTTCAAAGGTACATTTTCGATATTCTATTTGATTTTGTATCTTTGCACCGTTGAGATTTTGCCAGTTATAGCCCTTATTTTCGGGCTTTCTTATATGTTAAAGGCTTAATTTTTGTCAAAATGTCTAAGATAAAAAGTATTTTGGTATCGCAGCCCCAGCCGACTTCAGAGAAGTCGCCCTATTTCGACATCTGTGAAAAATATGGTGTCAAAATAGATTTCAGACCGTTTATAAAGGTAGAACCAATAATGGCCAAGGATTTCAGACAGCAGAAGGTGTCTATTCTTGATCATTCTGCCATCGTTTTTACGGCGAAAGCTGCTATCGACCATTTTTTCAGATTGTGCGAGGAGATGCGTGTCACGATTCCGGAGAGTATGAAATATTTCTGCGTCTCAGAGGCTGTTGCGCTTTATCTGCAGAAATACATACAATACAGGAAACGTAAAATCTTTTTTGGAGCTACCAATAAGATTGAAGATTTGATGATTGTGATTAATAAGCATATTGATGAAAAGTTCCTGATTGCGGTTTCTGATGTGTATGATTTGAACAAATCGGTTTCCGAAGACCATAAAAACGACATCATCGCCTTGATGGATAAAAGTAAGGCTGTCTATACGAAGGCTGTCTGCTATAAGACGGTGAGTGCCGATTTCACCCAAGACAAGGATTTCAATTATGATATGTTGGTCTTTTTCAGCCCTTCCGGAATCAATTCTCTTTTCAAGAATTTCCCTAATTTTGATCAGGGAGAGGTGAAGATTGGCTGTTTGGGAGCGACGACGGCTAAGGCGGCCAAGGATGCCGGGCTGCGTGTCGATATTGAGGCTCCAACTCCTGTGGCTCCTTCTATGGCGGCCGCTATGGAACTGTACATTAAGGAATACA
>Ga0172377_10001977_pt1 | contig 20970 bp, 14 predicted proteins | sample Pumphouse3metaG_FD_119749 | JGI IMG/M metagenome (GOLD analysis project Ga0172377, IMG submission 119749) | Leachate microbial communities from a municipal landfill in Southern Ontario, Canada - Pumphouse #3 metaG | ecosystem: Engineered > Solid waste > Landfill > Unclassified | place: Canada...
AGGTTTGGGCTTGATTCTTTGTAGAGAATTCGCCAAAAAGCATAATGGTAATATCAAGGTAAAAAGTGAACTGGGAGTAGGAAGTACTTTTACAGTAATTCTGCCAATTAGATATTCTGCCGATTGATTTAATTTCGTGTTATAATACATACGGATAAAAATGTCAGTTATTTTTTGCTAATGTAACTTTATTTATATTTGCAACTATAAAAAGTAAAGTAAGTTAAATAAAGTTAGTAAAATGGGAAAATCACAACAAATTAATGTTTTTAAGTTATTGAGTATATTTTTGGCGATTGCCCTTGCAATAGTCCTTATTTCTAAAAAAACAGAATTTACGTCAAAAAAAACAGAAAAAGTTAAAACATTAAGTACTTCAGAACAAGTATTTAAGAATATACTTAGTCGAAGTAGTGTAAGAGATTACACAAAAGAAATTGTATCAGATGAAAAAATTGACACATTATTGCGTGCAGCGATGGCAGCTCCAACAGCTGGAAATAGACAGCCATGGAATTTTATTGTCATTACAGATACTATGAAAATAAGAGCACTAGGACAAACACTTCATTTTGCACGAAGGCAGCTTTCACAAGCTTCTCTTGTTATAATAGTAGCTGCAGACCTTGATAAACAAATGAAATCTACTTTCTTTCCATATTGGCCTTTCGATACAAGTGCTGCTACGGAAAATATTCTTCTTCAAGCACATGCAATGGGATTAGGAGCAGTATGGAGTACAGTAACTCATGATAAAAAGGAAGCTGATGGTGTATGTAATATAATTAATGCGCCTAAAAATATACGACCAATGGCTGCTATTGTAATTGGTTATCCCAAAGGAAATAGTCATGCAAAAGATAAATATAAGTCAGAGAATATCTTTTATAACCAATTTTAAAGATTAATAAATATGAAGAAATTAGAACATTTCTTAAGCATCTTTGTGGTGGCAGTTGTATTAATGACAACTGCTATTGCACGTGATGGTAAGATTTTTGGTGAGGATATTAAAGAATTCGTTGACAATGATAAAACTGAGATATCTAATAGTGAAGCGCAGACAACAAAAGTAGATAAACCGACTTCTGAAGAATTAAAAAAGTTAGGAATACAAGAAGGCGCACAGCTTTACAGTACGAAAGAAATATATAAATGGAAAGTATCAACAGGCGGATTTGTTTATTCTACTACAATTATAGGTGAGAAATTTATAGGATATGGAGGCCCAACACCATTATTTATTTTCTTAGAAAATGGTAAAATTCAAAGTATAGTCCCTGCAAAAAATAATGAAACTCCAGGTTTCTTTAATAGACTTTATACTGAAAAATTATTTAATAAATGGAATGGAATTACACCAGTAGAAGCTGGAAATTTGAAAGTTGATGCAGTATCAGGTGCTACATTTTCATCTACAGCAGTAATAAATAATGTTAAAGCTGCTTTACCGTTAATGGCAAAATCAGAAGTTAAAGCAAGTAAAGGGGGCTTTTCATTAAGTCTTAAAAATATTTTTGTTTTGTTAGTATTAGCATTTGGTTTATGCTGTGCAACAATATGGAAGAAAAAGAAAAAAACATTTCGTATAATCCAATTGACGTTGAATTTCCTAGTATTAGGAATATGGGCTGGTAACTTTTTATCATTACCATTATTAGTAGGATGGTTTTCTAATGGAATAAATTTAGCGACTGGTTTAGTATTATTTTTGACATTAATGTTAGCTCTTGTAATGCCATTTTTAAATAAAAAATCTTATTATTGTAATAATGTATGTCCTTTTGGAGCAGCTCAAGAATTAGCAGGTAAACTTCGAAAGAAAAAAATTAAATTACCAAAATCATGGTTAAAAGTATTAAATAATTCAAGAAAAGTTATTACAATAGTTTTATTAACATCTGTATGGCTAGGAGTTGGAGCTCAATGGATACAATGTGAAGTGTTTACGGCATTCTTTTTCTCGCCGACAGTTATAACTACTACAGGAATAGTATCATTATCATTAGCAATAATATTTATTATATTGTCTATTTTTATGCCAAGACCATATTGCCGGTTTATCTGTCCAACAGGGATGTTATTAACAATAAGTCAGAGTGAAAAATAAAATGAGCAAGAAGCAAGATAATCCTCAAGATTTAGAATTTATTAAACACCACGTAAAAGATGTAGAAGAGTCAATTTTGACAACTAAATGTTCTCCAGTTAGTGTTGAACATAAAGGAAAATTATATTCGTGTACTACAAATGTAGCTATGCACTATATTGGAGGAAAATGGAAAACAGTAATATTGATACACCTTATCAATAGCCCGAAACGATACAATGAACTTCATAAATTAATTCCAACATTAAATGAACGCACATTAAGTATTCAATTAAAACAAATGGAAGAGGATGGACTCATAAGTCGTAAAGTTTATACAGATAAATCTCCACTAAAAGTAATTTATTCATTGACAGAATTTGGAAAAACATTAATACCATGTATTTTATCTATTGCAAAATGGGGCTATGATATGGTTAATAAAACTTAATTTGATTTTCGTGGAAGAATATTAGTTTCCATTAGAAAATATCTACCATTGTATATTAGATTCATGTGTTTACAAAAGTCGAATGAATTTTAATTTTTGTTAAATCATCGTTGTCAAATTTGATTATAAATGTTAATTTTGACAACGATTTATAAACTTACAAACTAGATCTAGAAAACTATTTAATATAATTCAATTATGAATAATTCAGAAATTGCAATTTCCGTTTTATGTGGATTGGGAATTGTACCTCTATTGAACTCATGCAGTTCAACTAAATCAAAAACGTTACCAGAAAAACCAAATATTCTTTTTATTTTAGTTGATGATTTAGGATGGAATGATTTATCGTGTACAGGAAGTACATATTATGAAACACCTAATGTCGATAAACTAGCTTCAACTTCTACTATCTTTACACAAGGTTATGCAGCATGTTCAGTTTCAAGTCCTTCACGTGCATCAATACTTACAGGAGTAAATACAGTTGACCATAATATTACCAATTGGATAGGAGCTCCACAAGGGATAGAACAGAGAAAATTGAAAAGACATTGTAAAATGCTACCTCCTTTCTATTCACAATCTCTTAAGAAAGGCTACACTACTATTGCGGAAGCATTAAAAGCGAATGGTTATTCTACCTATTTTTATGGGAAATGGCATATTGGCGGCGAGGAGCAACATTCGCTACCAACAGATCATGGTTTTGAAGAGAATATTGGCGGATATAAGGCTGGTTCACCAGGCAAAGGTGGATATTTTTCACCATATATGAATCCTAAACTTAAAGACGGTCCAAAAGGAGAAAATCTTTCATGGAGACTTGCGACAGAATGTGCTAAACGCATTAAGACACATATGACGGAAAATCCTGATAAACCATTTTTTTCTATGCTTTCTTTTTATGCTGTACATGGACAGAATCAGACAACTAAAGAAAACTGGCAATATTTTAGGGATAAAATAGTACAACAAGGCTATGCAAAAAAAGGGTTTAAAATGGATAGAATATTACCGGTAAGGCAATACCAAGATAACCCAGTTTATGCAGGTCTTTTACGACAGATGGATAATGGTGTAGGTATAGTGCTTGATGAATTGAAAAAGCTAGGGATAATGGATAATACTCTGATTATTTTTACTGGAGATAATGGAGGAGTCTCATCGGGTGATGATTATTCAAGTTCGATGCTTCCTCTCAGAGGAGGTAAAGGTACTCAGTGGGAAGGTGGAACAAGAGTTCCATACATTATAAAGGAACCACTTCAGAAAGAACAAAGGATGTGTGATACTCCAGTGGATGGTATAGATTTTTTTCCTACTATTTTAGATTATGCTCATATTAGTCTAACAGAGGCTCTTAAGAATTCAGAAAATATAAAAGTCAATGATAAAGACCCATTACAATATAATACTTGTGGTAAACGTGCAGCAGATGCAGGAATAAAATTAGCTGGTGTCCCAGAACCTGACGGAGGTTTAGTCCCTTCTAATAAAATAGACGGAGTATCTATTAAAGCTCTAGTTGAAGGAGATACTATATCTTCAAGAAATTTATATTGGACTTATCCTCACTATTCTAATCAGGGAGGAGAACCATCTGCTTGTGTTCGTTCAGGAGATTGGAAGTTGATATTATATTTTGAAGATGGAAGGTCTGAGTTATATAATCTAAAAAAAGATATCTCAGAACAGCATATACTTAATGATACTTATCCTGAGAAAGTTAAAGAACTCCGTCAAGAATTAGAAAATTGGCTTATTGCACATAATGCTGCTATGCCAAGTCCTGATCCTCAATACGATCCAATATTACGAAAACAATATCTTGAGAAAATGAAAAAATCAATAATCACACGTGAGAAAAGACGTATGAATAGATTTCAAAAGACATATAAGCCTAATGAAGACTGGTGGGGAAGTTATGTTCCTGAATAAATGGAATATTTATAATATATGAAAAACAATAAATTACAATCAAGCTTTCAATTTGGTATTGGAGCATTGACTATACCTTTATGCAGTCTCTCCGTTTTATCTTTGTCGAGTTCATGTAATAGGTCTGTTGAGAAAATAAAGAAACCAAATGTTCTCTTCATCCTTGTAGATGACCTTGGATGGAAAGATCTTAGCTGTACAGGCAGTGATTTCTATGAGACTCCAAATGTAGATACATTAGCTAGTTATTCAACAGTTTTCTCTCAAGGTTATGCGGCATGTTCTGTATCTAGTCCAGCACGAGCCTCTATTATGACTGGGGTTTATACTGCAGAACATAATATTACGGACTGGATAGGTGCTCCACAAGGGGAAGAAATTAGAGCTCAGAAAAAGTATACGAAAATGTTACCAGCAATATATGACCATAGTCTCAAACAAGGATATACTACTATAGCCGAGGCATTAAAATTAAATGGCTATGCTACATATTATTATGGGAAATGGCATTTAGGAGGGGTGGAACAGCAGTCACTTCCGACAGATCATGGTTTTGAAGTAAATGTGGGTGGTTATAAGGCAGGAAGCCCAGGCAATGGAGGATATTTTTCTCCTTATCAGAACCCTTTTCTTAAAGATGGTCCTAATGGCGAGAATTTGTCTTGGAGATTAGCTAGTGAATGTGCAGAAGGGATTAAAAACCATATGAAGAATCATCCAGACAAGCCATTTTTTTCAATGCTTTCATTTTATGCAGTACATGCACCACTGCAGACAACAAAATCTTATTGGAAATATTTCAGAGATAAAGCTGATGAACGTGGCTATTTAAAAGATGGATTTAAGATAGATTATGGTTTGCCTGTTAGAAAGTATCAGGATAATCCTATATATGCTGGACTTATTAGCCATATGGATGATGGTGTTGGAATTGTATTGAAACAATTGAAAGAACTAGGTATATTAGATAATACTCTTATTATATTTACGGGAGATAATGGTGGTATTTGCTCTGGCGTAAGTTCTACTTCCAATCTACCACTAAGAGGAGGTAAAGGAACACAGTGGGAAGGAGGTATTCGAGTGCCGTTTATAATTAAGGAACCGCATCAGAAACAACATAGAGTTAGTGACACACCTGTTTGCGGAATCGATTTTTATCCCACAATTTTGGATTATGCTAATATTAATGTACAAAAGGCTCTTAATGATGGTGATGCAGGAAAAATTGGAGAGATAGCCGGAACACCAGAACCGGATGGTGGATTAGTTCCTCAGCCTAGGATAGATGGAGTGTCAATAAAACCACTTGTTGAAGGAGGCGAAATAGTCTCAAGAAATTTATATTGGGATTATCCTCATTATTCTGCTAGTACTGGTGGGGTTCCATGCGCTATCGAACGTTCTGGAGATTGGAAACTGATTTTATATTTTGAAGATAATCATACAGAACTCTATAACTTGAAAAATGACCCGGGAGAACAAAAAGTGCTAAATACAGAATATCCAGCTAAGGTGCAGGAACTTACAAATGATCTTAAAAAATGGTTAAAGAGTACTAATGGAGCATTGCCTAAGAATGACCCACAATATAATGCTGTACTACACAAAAAATATTTGGAAAATCTTAAAAATAGCATCAAACTACGTGAAAAGAATAGACTTGAAAGTTTTCAAGAGAACTTTCAACCAAATAAGGATTGGTGGGGTAGTTACATCCCTGATTAACTATATTTTAGTGAGAAAATGTAGAATCTAAGATAAAAGGATACAAAGATATTATGAATACTCTACTTATAGGTAATTATAAATAGCTATTATACAGTTTTTATGTTTTTCAACTTTTTGTACTATTTAGTATGACTAGGGATAGAAATTGTAAGTGAAACAAGATATGTCAAAGATTTTAGAATAGATAACGCAGCTTATAGACAATAAAATTTAAATTAAGATTTATTAAAAGGTGATCGTGTGTTATTGATCACCTTTTTAATATGAGTTAATGCGGAATATCCAATTAAAGGTCAAGAATTTAGAAAAAATATTATGAAAACTTTATTGAAATTATTATTTGTTGCGATCATACATAGTTTAGTGTTTCCTAGTCTTTTTTTTGGAAAAGATAACTCCTATGGGACGCAGAAGGTGTATCTTTCAGGTAAAGGATGCGATGATATGGAGGAATGGGATTTTAAATGTAGTGAAGGAATGAATAGCGGATTCTGGACGAAAATTGGTGTTCCTTCTTGTTGGGAAATGCAAGGTTTTGGATATTATAATTATGGCCAGGATATTCCAAAACATGATGAAATTGGTTATTATAAAACAACATTTATAGCTGATAAATCATGGTGTGGAAAATTAATTCAGATTGTGTTTGAAGGATCAATGACTGATACCGAAATGAAAATTAACGGGCATTTAGCAGGTCCAGTTCACCAAGGAGCATTTTATTGTTTTAAACGTGATATTTCTAAATATATAAAATTTGGAAAAAAGAATTTAGTAGAAATAAAAGTTCGTAAAATGTCAACTAACGAGTCCATTAACTGGGCGGAAAGGAAGGCAGATTTCTGGGTTTTTGGAGGAATATTCAGACCCGTATATCTTGAAATATCTCCTAAATTAAGAATAACTCATACTGCATTCGATGCCAGGTGTGATGGAAGTCTTCATGCAGATATTTATTTGAACAAAACATTAAAAAACATTTCTGTGTTAATAGATGTTTTGGATGAAGATGGACATGTAGCAGGAAGAGTGCAAGCCCCTGAAAATTCTGTTGCTGAGTATAATGATGTTTTATCATGGGCTTCTTGCAAATTGCATATAGATGGTAAAATCAATGGAATAAAGCCTTGGTCTAATGAATATCCTAATCTTTATACAGCTGTTATTTCTGTGAAACAGTCAGGTAAGACTATTTATCAAATGTCTCAAAAGTTAGGCTTTAGAACTATACAAATAATACCGACTGATGGTATTTATCTTAATGGTAGGAAAATACGTATTAAAGGAGTGAATAGACATTGCGCATGGCCAACAAGTGGACGTACGACGTCAAAGAAATTGAGTATTAAGGACGTTAAGTTGATTAAAGATATGAATATGAATGCAGTGAGAATGTCGCATTATTCTCCTGATAAACATTTTCTTGATGCGTGTGATTCTCTAGGACTAATGGTACTTGATGAGTTGACATCTTGGTCATTGCCTGCTTATGATACTAAAGCAGGAACTATATTAGCTAATGAATTGTTGAGGTTTGATGTTAATCATCCTTCTATAATTATGTGGGATAATGGTAATGAAGGTGGTACTAATCCTGATTTAGATAAAATTTTCCCAACTTTTGATATTCAGAAACGTAAGGTAATTCATCCTTGGGGTTGGTCTGCTGATACTACAATAAATACTTTGCATTATATATCTTATAATCATGGTATAAAAAGTACTTTTCAGGCAAGAGATATTTTTATGCCTACGGAATGTCTACATGGCTTGTATGATGGTGGAGCAGGTGCAGGATTGGAGGACTTTTGGACTCATATGATGGATATACCTAACTGTGCTGGATTATTTATATGGGATTTTGCTGATGAATGTATAGTAAGAACTGATAAAGGAGGTAAAGTTGATGCTGAAACTTTTTGGGCAGCCGATGGTATATTAGGTCCTTATCGTCAAAAAGAAGGAAGTTATTATACTATAAAAAATATATGGTCTCCAATACAGTTAGAACCTTTTAGTATGACTAAAGATTGGAATGGTAAATTACTACTTCATAACGAATATGTTTTTACTAATTTGAAAGATTGCTATATAAAATATAGTCTTTTAAAGTTTAATAGTCTTATGGTGCCTTTAACAGAATCGTATTCAAAATTAGAAACGTGTCCTAATATTCCTGCTGGTGAAACAAGATATATGGATTTGAAACTTCCTGAGGATTGGGCTAATTGTGATATATTGAAAGTCGAGGTGTATGATTATAATGATCACAAGCTTAGTACATGGACTTATGATATAGCGAAACCTAAAAACATTGCCCCGAAAATTGATTTAGCAGTACCTGTTGAAGTTGAAGGTGATTATTTTGTGTTGCATACAGATTCACTTACTGTTAAAATCTCGAAGTTAGATGGTATGTTGAAAGAGGTAAAGAAGATGGGTTGTGAAATTGCCATAAAAAATGGGCCAAAGCTTTTGTATCCTGATTCAAAACTGCTTAAACCAGAAGTTAAAGTGGATAATGAGAATAAATCGGTTTCTGTGACATATCTTAGTAAGAAAAATTATAAAGGTTTTAAAACGGTTTTATATTCTTTTACATGGATGTTAGGTAGTAATGATATATTAAAATTAGATTATAAATATCAGAGACCGTCTAAAAAACCAATAGATTTTGAAGGTATAACTTTTGAATACCCTGAAAAAGATGTTTCTGGTTGTAGACTTTTCGCACGTGGTCCTTACAGAGTTTATAAAAATAGATTACGAGGTGTAAATCTCGGTCTTTGGAATAAAAAATATAATGATACGCGTACAGGGATTAATTGGAATTATCCAGAGTTTAAAGGATATTATTCTAATTTTTATGGGATGCGTATTTTAGGTTCAATGCCTTTTGAAGTTTATTCTGCGTCTGTAGATATTTATCTTCATTTATTTACTCCATCATCGTATGAATTGCCTGAGAAATATAATGGTCGTTTTCCATCATATCCTGATGGAGATTTATCTTTTCTTGATGCTATTCCTGGTATTGGAACAAAATTCAAGACAGCAGAAGAGCTTGGTCCAGAAGGACAAAAATCTTTTGCTCGTAATCGTTTCGATACTTACCCTATTCATAATATTCTATATTTTAAATTTTAGGTGTTTTTTTTAGAAATATTCCCCCTAAATATCATTGATAGTTTACTAATTTTGTTTTCATAAAAACTTAGTAGATGAATTCAAAATTATTTTTATTGGGAGGCTTGAGTATGATGGTCTTTCCATTCAGTTCAGAGGCCCAGAATAAGGATCCTGAACATCCTAATATTATCTTTTTCCTTACTGAAGATTTATCTCCACAATTTATGGAAATCTATAATAAAGGAAATTATGGTGGTAAAACACCAAATGTTGAAAAACTTTATAAAGAAGGAGGTCTGCTTTTCAATAGAGCCTATAGTAATGCTTCAGTTAGTTCTGCTGCACGTACTACATTAATCACGGGATGTTATGCACCACGCTTTGATGGTGATTTTCATAGAAAATATAAAGAATTACCATTGCCAGAAAATCTAAAAATGTTTCCTACATACTTGAGGATGGCAGGTTATTTTACTGCTAATGCAAGAAAAAAAGATTATAATGTTCAAGAAAATGAAGGCACATGGGATATAGGAACAGGTCAACTGGGAGACTGGGAGAAAAGAAAAGATAAATCACAGCCTTTCTTTTTCCAAAGAAGTAATGTAGTGACACATGAATCACAGATTCAATTTACGGAACAAGTATATCATACAGTAAAAACCAAAACTGATCCATCTAAAACACGAATATTACCATTCCTACCAAAAACTGATTTAATGCGCTATACTTTTGCAAAGGAATATGATAATATTGCCAAATGCGATGAAGAGTTTGGAAAGATGGTAAATATGTTGAAAAAGGATGGTGAACTTGATAATACTTTTATATTTTTCTTTGGAGATAATGGTGGTACATTGCCAGGAACTAAAGGATATACAGATGATATAGGGTATCATGTGCCGATGATGGTTTATATTCCTAAGACATGGAGAAAAAAATTGGGCTATAAGCTTAATTCAGAGGTCGAAGGTAAAGTAACTTTTATGGATTTGGGCCCAACTGCATTACATTTAGCAGGTGTTAAAATACCGGGGCAGATGGATGGTAAGCCTTTTATTGGAACCGATGTCAAACTAGGAAGCGACGTGGCACACTGTTATGGAGATAGATATGATGAGTATTATTCATTCAATAGATGCTTATACAAAGGAGACTATCGATATGCACGAAATTATACGCCTATCCATAGCCAATCATTATTTGCTAATTATAGGTATAAACAGTTAGCATTTATGGAGTGGAGAGATTTATATGATGCTGGTAAGCTTAATGATAGACAGTCAAGGTTTTTCCAGCCTATTGCCCCTGAAGAACTTTACAATATCAAAACAGACCCTAATGAGATGCATAATCTTGCTAATGATCCTAAGTATAAAAAGATTCTTCTTGAAATGAGAAAAGAGGAGCAAAATTATTTACTCTCACATGCAGATCTTGGTTTTTATCCTGAAACGGTTATTTATGAGGAAGCTTTTTCAAATCCCGATGCTTGGGGAAATAAGCATAAAAAGAATATCACACGTTATATGCAAATCGCGGATATGCAAATGCAGCCTCTTGAAAAGAATTATGATGATTTGAAGGCAGTACTTGAAGGTAAAAAATATGACCCTGTGCAAACTTGGTGGGTATTAAATACAATAGCATATTTTGGTAAAAAAGCAGAAAGACTTAAACCTTTTGTGGTAATGAATCTAAATGTAGGTCGCAGTTATGTTCAGTCTGCAGCTTTAGTAGCTATGGCAAATATGGGGATTAAAATATCTCCTTCTGATATTTATCCTGTTTTAAAGAATTGCAGAACTGAACAAGAGACAGTATTATGTTTGAATGATATAGTGTATCTCGTTGAAAATAAGTTTGTTGAGCCATTTAAAATCAATAATTCAATGTTATCAACACTTGGTGAAACTGAGCAAGGCAAATATTATATCAATGTAAGAACTGATTATTTGAATCAAATTTATTTTGGATGCGTAAGACATTTTAATAAATAGAAATTCTTACTAACGAGGATAGATCGCTCTAAATATAAATATCTAGAAAATATGAAAAATATAAAATTATTTACTATAACTTTCTTATGTTTACTTCTATCTGTAAATATAATTTATGCAACTAATTATTACGTATCCAAAAATGGAAATGATGCTAATAAAGGATCAAAAAGATTTCCATTTTTAACTATATCAAAGGCTTCTTCTGTAATGAAGGCTGGAGATGTCTGTATTATTAAAGCTGGTATTTACCGCGAAAGTATTAAACCTATAGCAGATGGTTTGGAAGATAGACCTATTATTTATAAATCCTATAAAAATGATAAGGTTATAATATCAGCTTGTGAACCTCTATCAGATTGGACACTTTTTAAAGAAAATATATATAAAACTCATTGTTCTTTTCCAAAAAGCATGAAAGTTGAAAATCGTATGTTATTTAGTAAAGGCAAACTTATGGATATAGCACGTTGGCCCAATAATATTGACCATAATCCTCTAACACTCGATGGTGAGTTTATTAAAAAAGGATCTGATTCAACCAAAATGCTCTGTCCATCTATTCCTAATTTTGACTGGTCTGGGGCTTATATGTTTTATCTTGGAGCACATAGTGGTGCAAGTTGGACCAGACCTATTATATCATCGAAACCAGGTATAATAAATTATCAGCTTGTTAGTTTTAAGAATTGGCCTTTTTCTAATCATAATCCTAATCGTTGTGAAGGTTTTGACCGCAAAGGAAACAAACAAAGAGGGCAGATTTATCTCTTCGGGAAACTTGCAGCTCTTGACTTTCCTGGTGAGTGGTATTATGACTCTGACGACGACGAAGTATATTTCATGGCAATGGATAAGCGCAAACCTTCGAATAACCAAGTAGAAATAACATATAGAGAAAATGCTATAAACACCAATAGAAAATCTAATATCAAAATTCAGGGATTAACAATCTTCGGTGGTAGGGTGCTTCTAAGTGGAAAAAAAATACTTTAACCAATTGTATTGTGAATAATGCCTGCCAGAGATTTGATGATCTTAATAATACTCATAGCAATATTTCCAATGGTTCGGTAATAATAAGTGCTGAGAATTGCAAAATAGTACATAATATAATAGAATATGGAGCCGCTAATGGAATAGTATCTCATGGCGTTAAAAAAAACTTACTGATTGAAGATAATATTATAAGATATTTTGATGCTACATGCACACACTGCAGTAATATTAGCACAGGTGGAACTCAGAATGTTCGGGTGCTTTATAATACAGTAAGTTACAGTGGCCGCGATTTAGTTACAGTAAGCGGACAAAATTGTGAAATAGCCTATAATGATATGTCACATGCTGAGATGTTGAGTAATGATGGAGGATGTTTTTATGTAGTTGGTAATCAAAATGATAAAAATACCATCGTGCATCATAATTGGGTTCATGATTGTGTAGCACCTTTTTATACAGATGCGAGAATAGCTGGTATTTATCTCGATAATAACAGCAAAGGTTATGATGTTTACAATAATGTTATATGGAATATACCATGGTCTGGTATTCAGATGAATCTAGATAATTGGAACATTAATATCTACAACAATACAATCGTAAACACTTCGGAATTTATTGGAAGGTGGGAGTTTCACAGCAAGTTGAAAAATGTGAAAGTAAAAAATAATTTCTCTGAAAAAGCTAATGACAAACCTGGTAAAGAACCTACTAAATGGAAAAATCTTGATTATAAAGGTTCTGAATATGGAAACTATGTTAATAAGGAAACTATAGCAAGATTCGTTGTTGATTCCTTGAATCATGATTTCAGACTCAAAAAAGGCTCAGAACTAATAGATAAAGGTGTTACAATTAAAGGATTTACAAAAAAATATAAAGGCAAAGCACTTGATATAGGAGCCTATGAATATAGAAAGAAAGCTTGGAAAGCTGGAATAACTTGGAAAGAAAGTGATTTATACAAAATAAATAATTAACCTTATGAAACGTAAAATAAATAATTCATTACTACTCACAGGAATAGTTCCTATAGCATTTGGAGTATTATCTTTGAATGCAAATGCGCAGGATGCTAAGAAAAAACCAAATATTTTATGGATTCTATCAGATGATGAGAGAGCAGATGTAATGACATGTTTCAACCGTGCCACAAGAGGAACAAGTGAAAATGATTTAGGTTATGTATGCTCACCAAATATAGATCAACTAGCTTCAGAAGGGGTTTTATATACGCAGGCCTATTGTAATAATCCTGGTAGTGCACCGTCAAGGGCAAGTATGCACACTGGGCGATATTCTCACCATACAGGAGTTTATGGGTTTGAATATTGGCATGATGGGTTACCGAGTTATAAACCATTTTTTCCACAGCAAATGGCTAATAATTTTGGATATCAAACAGCACATTTCGGGAAATTAGGGGTAAGAGCTTATCATTGGACTCCAAAACGTACTAAGAGAAATAATCAAATCCATATTTATCAGACTGATATTGATTATAAAGAACTAAAATCTTCTAGGTGCACAGATTGGAATAGTTATCAGATTTTTAAAAAAGATTCATTGGGTAAAATAGTGGAATGGAATTTTCCAGATAAGCAGGTAAGACTTTTTTATCCTAAAAAAGGAAACCCATCAGAAGAAACACTTAAAGAACAAAAGGAAGTGTATAAGAAATTAGGTTTAATATATCGAAAAGAAAAGGATTATTTTGTATTAGGAGGACATAGTCCAATGCATACTATGCAAACTCTTGATGGCTATATAACACAAGCATTTTGTAATTATTTAGATAATCAATCTAATAAATATAAATCTATAACTGGTAGAATGATTGAGGGACCAGATCCTGATAAACCACTATATGTAAATATAGGATACCATTTTACTCATACACCTGTTCTTCCTAGTAAAAGTTTTAGAGATAAATATAATAATAGAACTTATAAAATACCTGAATTTACAGAACAAGAATTTAATGAAATGCCTGAACAGTGGCAGAAATGGCAGAAAAATGCATCATTGGCACAATTCTCAAATAAGCAAAAACAGCAGCTTATACGTGATTATTATGCTTATGCTGAAATGGGTGATTCTCTGATAGGAGTGTCTGTAAGAAAATTTAAGGAATTTTCTAAAAAACAAAATCGTCCATGGATAATAATATTCGCATGTGGAGACCATGGATGGCATCTCAATGAACAAGGGGTTTCAAGCAAATTTTCTCCATATTTAAAGAGTAATCAGGTCGCTCTAATCGCTGTCTCAAGTGATAAAAGTATATTTCCTGCGGGTAAAGTATCAGATGAATTTACTGAATATGTAGATATAGCGCCTACTATACTTGCTCGAGCTGGAGCTAATTTAAATAAGAAAAAATGGGATTATCTTGATGGTTATGACTTGAAAGATGTAGAAGAAAATACGATACTTCAAAGGGATTATGTTATTACTCAACAGACACAGATAGGTAGCCCATGGGCATGTATGAGAACGAAAGAGTTTATGATTTCTATAAAAATGAGACCATGGTGGGGAAAACCTAGTTTGAAGTTTCCACCTGATAAGGATATAAAATGGGCATTAAACGCTCCAATGGAAGACCTGCAACTCTTGTTTTTTGATTTGAGAAATGATCCACTAGAACACCATAATCTTGCGAAAGATCCCCGTTACAAAAAACTAATCGAACTTATGAAAAACAAATTGTGTGATATCATTCTTGGTGATAACCGTGTAGAAGTTATTTGGGCTGAAGATAATCACACATTTGCTAAAAAAGATGAATATAAAGTTTCTACATTCGCGGTAGGCAGTGATGATAAAAAGTTGAATATACCTAAAAATATAATACCGAAACTTTAAATTTAAATTACATTAATTTATTTTACTAATTTGCTGATATTTTCTTTTACATCTTTATGATGGGCTTCAGTCTTAAGAAAATATGTAACTATCGAATGAAAATATATACTATGAAATAATTACTAACTAAAACATTACCATGAAACTGAAATATCTATTATTTAGTTTGTCCATAATTGGATTATCAGCATGTGCTAATAATAAAAGAGAAAAAATTATTATATATAATAATACGCCGGGATTACATTCTAACTACCCAAAAGACCCAGAAAATCTCAGCGAAGCTATGAAAAGGAATCTTAGCTATCAAAGTGAATATCCTATGGAAAATGAATTATATTCACATTTCAAATATACTCCCCTTAGAGGCCTAGAATATAATAATGATGATGGTACACTTACAAGAAGAGATCCTTCTAAGGTATTATTTGAAAATGGAAAATATTATGTTTGGTATACTCATCGGGAAACTGAAAGTCCTATAGTAGGAGGAGAGCTATTTACTGATACCAAACCAGCAGTTGATTGGGATTTATCTGAAATTTGGTATGCTACTTCAAAAGATGGCTTTACATGGAAAGAACAAGGTGTAGCTATACCACGAGCTCCTAAAGGACAATTAGGTCATAGATCTGTATGCACTGCTGATATTCTTAAATTTAAGGGTAAATATTATTTATACTATCAGGCATATACTTCACGTACGAAAGGGATGAAAGATGTTTGTCCAGTAACAATGTCTTATTCTGATTCTCCAGATGGTCCATGGACACCATGTAATAAAATAGTAGTTTCAAAAGGGGCAAAAGGGGAGTGGGATGAACACTTAATTCATGATCCATATCCATTAGTTCATAATGGAAAAATCTATTTATATTACAAATCAGGATATAATTATAGAGATGCAGGAGGTTTAGCAATTAGTAAAAATCCAGCAGGCCCCTTTATTAAGTGTAAATATAACCCTGTACTTAATTCAGGACATGAGGTTTCACTCTTTCCGTATAAAGAAGGTGTAGCCGCCATTGTGGCAAGAGTGGGTAATGAGCATAATACTATCCAATATGCTAAAGATTGGGTGAATTTTAAAATAGCTTCATTCGATAATCTTATGCCTATCGCTCCTGGCCCTTTTATTAAAGATGCTTTTACAGACAGTCACGATGGCCAAGGTATCTCTTGGGGAATATGTCATTTTACTGGAATGGGAGAAAAAGGGAAAGCACATAGTATTTTATATAGATTTGATTGTGACCTATCCAGAGAATTTAATGATTCTCAATTTAAAGGACAAGAATTTTATTTCCCGAAAGAATTATATTTCTCACAACATTTATCTAAGGCACAATTAAAACGAATATTAAAACGAAATAATTAAAAAATGAAAATTGAATATAAAAAAGACTTAATTATGAAAAAAACACTTAAGTTAATAACTTTATTAATTGCTATTTTATTTACATTCCCATCGAATGCTCAGAGTAATGAATCAGAAACAATTAAATATGAAGCCAATTGGAAATCATTACAACAATATAAAGTTCCAGAATGGTGGAAAAATATGAAATTTGGAATATACTTTCATTTTGGTCCATATTCTGTTCCTGCTCATAAAACTGAATGGTATTCCCATTGGATGTATGTTGATGGTAATCCAATTAGAAAATATCATGAGCAAACTTATGGTCCTTTATGGGAATTCGGATATAAAGATTTTATTCCAATGTTTAAAGCAGAAAAATTTAATGCTAATGAATGGGTGTCTTTATTTAAACAAGCTGGAGCACAATTTGTAGGGCCCTGCGCAGAACATGCAGATGGTTTCGCGATGTGGGATAGTAAATTTACAAAATGGGATGCAATGGATATGGGCCCACATAGGGATATTGTAGGCGAAATGGAAAGAGCAGTAAAGGCACAAAACTTAAAATTTTTAGTAACATTTCATAGACAATGGTTGTATGCTTGGTATCCAACTTGGAATAAAAATACAGATTGTGGAAATCCTAAATATGCAGGACTTTATGGACCTAAAGCGCCTAAAAATGCTTTTGAAATGGCAAAAGGAACACCAGTATATGTGCCAGATGATAAATTTAATCAAGATTGGTTAAACCGTTTAGAAGAACTTATGGATAACTATAATCCTGATTTAATTTGGTTTGATAATAGGATGAATCTTATAGGGGAAGAATAAAGAAAAAAATTTTTAGCGGATTTTTATAATAAGGGACAAGAAAGAGGAAAACAAGTTGTTTGCACATACAAATTTCATGATTTAGCTGAAGGAAGTGCTGTTTTGGATTTAGAGCGTTCAAGAATGAATGAAAAAAAACAATTTCCATGGTTAACTGATGATTCTATTGATTGGAATGCATGGTGTAATGTTTCGAATCCAGATTATAAGACGACTAATAGAATGATTGACTTTATTGTAGATGTAGTTTCAAAAAATGGAGCTGTGCTTTTAAATGTAACACCCACTGCAGAAGGAGTTATTCCAGAAGGTGTTAAAGAAAGGCTATTAGCTATAGGTAAATGGTTTAAAATAAATGGAAAAGCTATTTATGGTTCAAGACCATGGAAAATATATGGTGAGGGCCCTCAAAAAATAGTTGAAGGACACTTGAGTGAAAGACAAAACGGAGAGTCTTGTGCTCAAGATATAAGATTTACTACTAAAGACGGAAATTTATATGCATTTGCACTAGACTGGCCAAAAAATAATACAGTGATAATCAAAAGTCTTGCAAAATCAAAAGGTTTGATATCTAAAATTAAAAGTGTAAAAATGTTAGGCTATTCTGGTAGTATTAAATGGAAACTGACAGAAGAAGGTTTAATTATTAATTTCCCAAATAAAGAGAAAGTATGTTCTTTTGATGCATATGCGTTTGAACTTAAAGTCAAATAATTATCTCCTTGTATCTGACTCGCATCTAAAATACTTGTTATAAAGGAGCTTCATATTAAAGAAATTGTATTTCTTTAATAATATGTTTAATTTTGATATTCTTATAATTAAACTAAAACATATGGCAACTAATAAACAAGCAATGATAAGGTATATTGCACTTGATAAGTGTTTTAATAATTTTGGTAAAAAATTCTATATATCTGATTTAATAGAGGCTTGCAATATCGCTATTGAAGAAAATACAGGACTATATAATGGCGTTCAAAAAAGACAAATTTATGATGATATAAAGTTCATGGAAAGTGATGCTGGATGGTCTATTCCATTGGAAAGATACAAAGATGGGCGAAAAATTTATTACAGATATTCGGATAAATCATTTTCTATACATAATAAAGGACTAAATCCATATGAAGTAGAACAGATAAAAAATACCATATCTATACTTTCAAGGTTCAAAGGAATACCTCAGTCTGAATGGATTGAAGAAATTAAAATTAGAATGGAAAATGTTCTAGGATTAAAAGATAATAGTGTGCCAGTTGTGGAATTTGATGAGAATCCATATTTGGAAGGTTTAAAAAATTTCACACCTCTTTTTAATGCTATTCAAAATAAGCAAGCATTGGAGGTTCAATATAAAGGATTTAAACAACAAAAAGCGCAGGATATTATTTTCCATCCTTGGTTTTTAAAGCAGTATAATGAAAGATGGTTTATCTTTGGTTATAATGAACATTATCATGGTTTGTCTAATCTCGCATTAGATAGAATTATTTCAATGTCTAGCACTTCAACAAAATATATAGAAAATAAAGATATCGATTTTCAAGAATTCTTTGAAGATGTAATAGGTGTATCTGTAAATACTGATGATTCTATAGAAACGATAATAGTTAAAATAGATAAGAAACTCTGGCCATATATAGAGAGTAAACCTCTACATGGTTCACAAATAGTTCTAGATAGAACAGATGATAGCGTGAAAATAAAATGTCAAGTTCGAATTAATCATGAACTTATAGCTCTTTTGTTTTCATATATGGATGGAATAGAAGTCTTAGAACCTGTAAGCTTAAGAGATAAGTTTAAATCTATATCAGAATCAATATTAAAAAAATATCAATAGTAGTGCAGATATAACGAAGAATAATTATCAACTCTTATTAAACCTTTAAGGAAAAGATGTGTCTTATACTAAATAAATAAAAAGACATAATGAAAAAAGGATTAATATTTATGGTAAGCTTTTTAACCATATTTGGGTGTGAAAAAAATAAAGCAACATCACAAGAAAATGAAACGCCTTCACCGGGAGATACAACCAATTTGACATATACTTATCCAATAGTTGATACTGGCGTGGAAACCTTCTACACTGATTTGGCTATTACATCCACTATAACAGAAGGTAATGCCTTTTATGGTCAAGATGCTAATTATGCTGGAAATGAACCATCATACACTGATAATGGAGACGGTACGATTACAGACAATGTTACAGGATTAATGTGGGAACAGGATATGGGCGAAAAACTCTCCTTTGAAGAAGCTTTCACCAAAGCAGAAGAATCTACTTTAGGAGGATATTCTGATTGGCGCGTTCCAACGATAAAAGAACTTTACTCCCTAATATTATTTACAGGACAAGTAAATGGAGAAAAAGCCATTAAAATGTTCATCGACACAGACTATTTCAACCAACCCATTGGCAATACTGATATTGGCGAACGTGAAATAGACGCTCAAACATGGTCATCGACAGAATACGTAGGACTCACGATGAATGGAGATGAAACAATATTTGGTGTGAATTTTATAGATGGTCGTATTAAAGGTTACCCTAAATATAAAAAAAGTACAGGCAATGCTAATAAGATGTATTTCCGTATGGTACGCGGCAATGTTGACTATGGTAAAAATAACTTCATCGACAATGAAGATGGTACTATCAGCGACCTTGCAACAGGTCTAATGTGGCAGCAAGCGGATGATGGACAGAGCAGAGATTGGGAAGAAGCATTATCTTATGCAGAGAATCTTGAACTCGCTAACCATTCTGATTGGCGCCTGCCAAATGCTAAAGAGTTGCAGAGCATAATGGATTATACCCGCTCACCACAAACTACACAATCACCAGCCATAGACCCTATTTTCGCTACGACAGAAATTAATAATCCTGATGGAAATTCAGGGCAATACCCATTCTTTTGGACCAGTACTACTCATTTAGATGGAGTAAATCCTTATGCCAGTGCAGCTTATGTCGCCTTCGGCGAGGGACAAGGCAAAATGAATGGAGTATTAATGGATGTTCATGGAGCAGGATGCCAACGAAGTGATCCTAAAAGTGGAGATAGAAATGATTACCCTCAATTCCAAGGCCCTCAAGGCGATGTCCGATATGTTTACAATTTCGTAAGATGTGTTCGTAATATTAATAATAATAAAAAATGAGCGAGCAGACGACATCGTTATAAAAAATAAGCTGTGGCATAATTTGCAATAATATTAAATATATATTATATTTGCCACAAGTAAAATATGAAAAAAATGAATAATATTATTGGATCAAATTTAAAGTTGTTGAGGACTGCTAATGCTTTTACTCAGGAGCAAGTTTCTTCTTTTTTAGGGATAAATAGATCTACATATTCCAATTATGAATCTGGAGATAGAGACGCTCCGTTGGCTGTTTTGGAAAAGGTGGCTGATCTTTTTGGATGTGAATTAAGTTTATTATTTGAAAAGGATCAAAATGTAGTGGAAAATATGCTTACTTGTGCTTTTAGAGTCGATAATTTAACCGGGACAGATTTAAAAGAAATAGCATCTTTCAAGA
>Ga0172377_10001980_pt1 | contig 20946 bp, 17 predicted proteins | sample Pumphouse3metaG_FD_119749 | JGI IMG/M metagenome (GOLD analysis project Ga0172377, IMG submission 119749) | Leachate microbial communities from a municipal landfill in Southern Ontario, Canada - Pumphouse #3 metaG | ecosystem: Engineered > Solid waste > Landfill > Unclassified | place: Canada...
AAGAATAATAGGATTCATATCCCTATTTATATGTGGTCCATAAGGCTTTAATCCTGAAATTTTAGGATTCATTTGTATTCTTCTATATCTTTTTGGCCTCCCTTTCATATGACTTTTTATTTATAAGGCAAATATAATGAACCATTGTTCAAAAACAAAATAAATAAAGCATATCACAAAATTTTATAATTTATGATATGCTTTATTTTTTGGCACGGGATTTGTAATTATTTAGACAGATAGTTTTTTCATAGGTTAAGTTTTAGGTTAAGTAAAAAGGGGATAATATTCTGTATATTATTCTCTTTTTCATTTTTAGTAATATCCTATTTTACACAGTGTGTAGGCCTAAGAAGATCTACTACCTTTTTAACAGGATTAAATGTTATTACAGGAGTTTCAATTAACATAGTATTCCAATTACTCATAGAACCATTCCATAGACCAGGTAGTTCTTGAGCTTTTAATTCGCGACCTTGATAACTTTTGTGACTAATAAATCCAGTTTTAGGATCTACGAATTTTGATAAATCAAACTTTTCTCCTTTATAATCTGTAATAGAACATATCATATCTACAGGATTAAAATGAGTAGCAGCTTTTAGTAATTCTGTGGTGCGAGGCGAGTTTGAGTCAAGTTGTGCACTTTCTAAAATTTGAAGAGATGTAGTAGAATCTTCCTCATTTATAATAAAAGGTCCTCCTCCTGGTTCGCCTTCATTCTTAACCATACCGCATACACGAATAGGACGATTAAGTTTGGCTAATAATACATCAGCTAAATCTTGCTCAGAAATTTTACTGAAATCAATGCAGAAATTATCACTCATATAGTTTTTAATTTCATCTAGCTTATTATTCTTTTTATAAGAATCAAAATTCTTTAAATATTCGAAAATCTTTATACGAGCCTTAACTAATTCGCCTGCTAAAATTTGTTTCCATTTTACAGTATCTTCTATATATTTCTCATTAACTACATTATCTATGTTTTTAACGATAATAATATCAGCATCAATAGCGTTTAAGTTTTGGAGTAATGCTCCATGTCCACCAGGTCTGTATAGAGGTTCACCATCTTCTTTTAAGAATGGAGTGTTATCTGCATTTACTGCTATAATATTCGTGTCTGGAGATTGAGTAGAGAAGGATATATTATAATGGCAATGGAATCTCGTCTCATATTTTTCTTGTACATCAGAGAGCAGAGCCTCGAATCCAGCTTGGTGCTCAGGGGATACAGTGAAATGAATTCTAACGATATTATCTTTACCTTTAGCGTATTTAGCACCTTCTACTAAATGTTCTTCGAATGCAGTTCTGTTTTCATTATCATATTTATGAAAAATTACTTGCCCTTTAGGGGAAGCACCATAATTCAGACCTTCTGAGTCTAAAACATAATCAAGAACTTCTTTTTGGCTTTTATCTTTTAAACAAGATTTATAAAAAGGAAGATTTTCTTCTTTAGCGAAAAACTCATTTACAGAAGATTCAGCTGGAATGTCTTTTCCTTTAGATAATAAATCACGAGCTTCAAAAAGGTCTTTGAACATACGTGAAGCAGCCCCAGATGCTGGGACGAATTTTACTACTTTACCATCAAAATTAGTATATGATTTAATGGCTTGAGAAGCTTCAGGATCTGAGATTATTTTAATCCCTTTTCCTATAGTAGCTGGGGATGCTATCTTTAAAAAAGGAAATCCTTCTTTGTAATTTTTAAGTTGTGTTGTTAAATCCATTGTTAGATTGTTAATTATTCGTATATATTATTTAAACACAAAAATATAAAAAAAAGATGTATCTTCGCGCAAAGATCAAAAAAGGTAAAATCATTGATGAAGAAAGTTATTTTAATCGTTTCGATATTGTTTTCATTCTTTTTAAATAGTTGTACGTTGAAAGAATTATTGTCCGAAACGTTAGTTCCAGAGGGCGATTTAGTAACTGTAGATAAAGAAATAGAAGATTTTACATCGATTGAAGTCTCTAGTGGAATATCTGTTACTCTACTAGATGTTCTTGATGATAATAAAATAAGTATTTCCACTAATGAAAATATTCAGGATTTTATACAGATCTCTCTAAGTAACAAAAAACTCTATATTCAAATTAAAAATGGATATAAACTTGATGATGATGCTACAGTTAATATAATACTTTCCTATAATAAGATTGATAGTATTGATTCTTTTATTACGAGGAATGCCTCATACATAAATTGTGCTAGTTTAGATAAAGTAAAAGAGTTAAATGTTAGATTATATGACGAGAGTAAGATATTTCTAGGATTATCGAGCGAAAAAACTTATTTGGAAGCAGAAGGTAAATCTGAATTTTATGGGCCGGGTAGATATGATGATTTAGATGCTGAACTTTCAGGCTCATGTGAGGTTAATATAAATGATAAAGGAATTGGGGATTTAAAAATCACTATGAAAGATTCATCCTTTATGATTTGTTATGTATCTAATAGTATTGATATTATTATGTCTGGTTGGTCTAGATTTATTTATAAAGGTACTACGAATTTTATAAATCAACAGATAACAGGTAATGCATCTATTATTAGTTAAAAAAGGAAGCAAATAAACTATTTCTAGCTTAGCTGCTTCCTTTATGTAAACTTTCATTAGTAGCTCTAAAACTATTGCCCTAAAACATAAGCGAACATAAGAGGTGCTACTATGGTAGCGTCTGATTCTACTATGAATCTAGGTGTGTCAACATCAAGTTTGCCCCAAGTGATTTTTTCATTAGGAACGGCTCCAGAATATGAACCATAAGATGTAGTTGAGTCTGAGATCTGGCAGAAATATTTCCAAAGAGGAACATCTGTCCATTGAAGATCTTGAGCCATCATAGGTACTACACATATGGCGAAATCAGCTGCGGTACCACCTCCGATTTGGAAGAAACCTACACCTTCTCCACCTGAGTTCTTTCTATACCATTCAGTAAGGAATATCATGGTTTCTATACCGTTTTTAACTAAATCAGCTTTGAATTCACCTTTAATTACGTGGGCTGCGAAAATGTTTGAGGTAGTACAGTCTTCCCATGCAGGAACGACGATTGGAATATCTTTCTCGCATGCTGCTAATACCCAACTGTCTTTAGGGTCTATTTCATAGTATTGCTCTAGAACTCCACTGCGAATGAGTTTATACATGAATTGATATGGTAATAATCTTTCTCCTTTAGCTGCTGAATCTTTCCAAACCTCTACTAGATGTTTTTCAAGTCTGCGGAAAGCTTCTTCTTCAGGAATACATGTGTCAGTGACTCTGTTCATGTGATTATCTAGCAATTCTTTTTCTTGAGCAGGGGTTAAATCTCTGTAACCAGGTACTCTTTTATAGTGAGAATGGGCTACTAGATTCATAATATCTTCTTCTAAATTGTTTGCTGAACAAGATACAATATGAATCTTATCTTGGCGAATCATCTCAGCTAGAGATAAACCAAGTTCGGCTGTACTCATAGCTCCAGCCATAGCGAGCATCATCTTTCCTCCTTTATTGATATGTTCGTCATAAGCCTTAGCGGCATCAACTAGACTTGCTGAGTTGAAATGACGATAATGATGTTGAATAAATTGAGAAATAGGACCTTTTTCCATTTTATTTTTTTAAATTTTTAATATTAAATATATAATACGGCGAAATTAGTAATTTTTCTTAAATTTGCGCTTTATTTCTATTATTTATGATTACAAAAGAAAATATCGAGATATTCCAGCAAATAGAAACTCCTTTTTATTTCTATGACCTTCCTTTGCTTGAGAGAACTTTGGATAAAATAGTCTATGCTGAAGAAAAGTACGGATATAATGTTCATTATGCATTAAAGGCTAATTCTCAGTCGCGTATAATAAAAATGATGGCCAGTAGAGGACTTGGTGCAGACTGTGTCAGTGGTAATGAAATATTGGCAGCAGTTAAGAATGGTATAGATCCTAAAAAAATCGTTTATGCAGGAGTTGGTAAGACCGATAGAGAAATAAAAATAGCTCTTGAAAATGGTATTTTCTGTTTTAATTGTGAATCTATACCAGAATTATTAGTAATAAATGAAATCGCAGCTTCAATGAATCTGACGGCTTCTGTAGCCTTTAGAGTAAACCCAGATGTTGATGCGAAAACACATATATATATAACGACAGGACGAGAGGAAAATAAGTTTGGAATGTCTCCATGGATGTTTGATGAATTGATCAATGTATATCGTCAATGTAAAAATGTTAAATTTATAGGCTTGCATTTTCATATTGGTTCTCAGATAACAGATATGGATGTTTTTAAAACGTTATGTACTAAAGCTATGGTAATTGAGGAATATTTCTCATCTTGTGGTTTGATTTCTGAGATTATTAATCTTGGTGGAGGTTTAGGAGTTGATTATATATCTCCTGAAGAAAATCCAGTACCCCGTTTCGATAATTATTTCAAGACTATAAAAGATAATCTAGAGTTGAGACCTAATCAACAGGTTCATTTCGAATTAGGAAGATCTGTGGTAGCTCAGTGTGGCTATTTAATATCTAGAGTAGTATTTGTAAAAAAAGGAAGAAATATTACTTTTGTAATCTTGGATGCAGGAATGAATGATCTTATAAGACCAGCTTTATATGGAGCGAAGCATGTTATAAGAAATTTAAGTTCTAGTTCGGAGCAGACAGTAAAGTATGATGTAGTAGGTCCAGTTTGTGAATCTAGTGATACATGGGGAAAAGGGATACTTTTACCTGATACTAAAAGAGGAGATTTCGTGGCAATGTGTTCTGCTGGGGCATATGGACAGACTATGGCTATGCAGTATAATTTGAGGAAAATAGCGTCTGATGTTTATTCAGATGATAAGATTTTTAATATATAAAGAATAAAAATAGATTTAATATAATAGAGTATGTTTGAAAATTTAACGGATAGGATGGAGAGATCCCTGAAAGTATTAAAAGGTCAGGGAAAAATCACAGATATCAATATAGCAGAGACGATGAAAGAAGTACGTCGATCTTTATTAGATGCCGATGTCAGCTATAAAATAGCTAAAACTTTCTGTAATTCTGTAAAAGAGAAGGCTCTTGGTCAAAATGTGATTAAATCAGTTAATCCACAGCAGATGATGGTGAAAATCGTCCATGATGAGTTAACTGCATTAATGGGTACAGAGTCTGTTGATATAAATATACAAGGGAAAAAAGAAGGAGATCCAGGAATTATCTTAGTCTCAGGTCTTCAAGGTTCTGGTAAGACGACTTTTTGTGGAAAATTAGCATTAAACCTTAAGAAAAAGAAAAATAAAAAAGTTATGATGATAGCCGGCGATATATATCGTCCTGCTGCTATCGAACAATTAAAAGTTTTAGGAGAACAAGTTGGTGCTACTGTATATTCAGAAGAAAGTTTAGATAGTACTGATCTTACTCCAGATAGATCTGATAATACAGAACATACTAATTATACTTCAGGTGTAGGAACAGGAGGTAGTAAAGATCCAGTAGCTATCACTAAGAGAGGTATTGAAAAAGCCAGAAAAGAGGGATATAATTTAATAATAGTCGATACAGCTGGACGTTTAGCTGTAGATGAGCAGATGATGGGAGAGATAGCAGCTATTAAAAATGCTATTAATCCTTCTGAGACCCTTTTCGTTGTAGATGCTATGACGGGTCAAGATGCAGTCGAAACCGCTAAGACTTTTAATGATAGATTAGATTTTGATGGAGTCGTCCTGACTAAGATGGATGGTGATACACGTGGAGGTGCTGCTCTTTCTGTAAAATCTGTAGTCGATAAACCTATCAAATTTATCAGTTCTGGAGAAAAGATGGAAGCACTTGATGTATTTCATCCAAAACGTATAGCTGATAGAATTCTTGGAATGGGAGATGTCGTATCTCTTGTTGAGAAAGCTGAGGAGCAAATTAATGAAGAAGAAGCTAGAAAACTTCATAAAAAGATAGTAAAAAATCAATTTACCCTAGATGATTTTTATAAACAAATCCAGCAGATTAAAAAGATGGGAAATATAAAAGATTTAGCATCTATGATTCCTGGTGTGGGTAAGGCGATTAAAGATGTAGATATTGATAATAATTCTTTTAAGGGTGTCGAGGCTATAATTTTATCCATGACCCCTGATGAAAAAGAACATCCAGAAATTATTAATGGTTCCCGTCGTCGTCGCATAGCAGCCGGTAGTGGAACATCAATAGCTGAAGTTAATAGATTATTAAAACAGTTTAATGATACACGAAAGATGATGAAGACTGTAGCTACAGGCGGAGCTAGAGGAGCTATGAAGAATATGAGAAGAAACTCACGTAAAAGAAGATAATTATTTAAATATATAGATTAAATGGAATTATTAAATGGTAAAGAAACTTCTAATGCTATTAAAGAAGAAATAGCTCAAGAAGTTGAAAAAATCTTAGCAAATGGTGGACGTCGTCCTAGTTTAACAGCTATATTGGTAGGAGAAGATGGTGCGAGTAAAACATATGTTAAGAATAAAGAAAAAGCATGCGCAAGAGTTGGTTTTAAATCAGATATAATCAGACTTCCAGAAGACACTACTGAAGAATCTTTGCTAAAAGAGATCGATAGATTAAATGCAGATGATACTGTTGATGGATTTATCGTACAATTACCTTTACCAAAGCATATTAATGAAACCAAAATAATTAATGCTATAGATCCGAATAAAGATGTAGATGGTTTTCATCCAGTAAATGTAGGAAAGTTGATGCTTGGTGAAGATACATTTGTATCAGCTACACCATTTGGGATAGTAGCTTTGCTTGAGCATTATGGTATAGAAACTGCAGGAAAGAAATGTGTAGTTATAGGTCGTAGTAACATCGTGGGCAGGCCAATCGCTAACTTACTTTCTCAGCGAGGAAAAGATTGCACTGTAGTAATGTGCCATAGTAAAACAGCAGATTTAAAAGAAGAAACCTTAAAAGCAGATATCATTATAGCCGCTATTGGTTCTCCAGAGTTTTTGAAAGCAGATATGGTCAAAGAAGGAGCAGTTATAGTCGATGTTGGAATTACAAGAGTCCCAGCTGATACGCCTAGAGGTTATAGATTAGCAGGTGATGTAGATTTTGAAAATGTAGCACCACACTGTTCATATATAACACCAGTTCCTGGAGGAGTTGGTCCTATGACTATCGTATCTTTGATGAAAAATACGCTTAAAGCATACAAAAGAAAACAGAAATAACTCATAAGTTTAGGATATATATTATTTTCTTTAACAAATAACGTTAAATATTACGCATATTTACAAGTTATATGCACATTTTTACATAAAATGTTATGTTAATAGAGAGTACTTTTGTGCCCGAGTTTTGAACTCAATTCTTGAGATATCATAATTACAGTGGGATGTAATTATCTTCTAAATATCTCGCGCATTTAAGTTGTAATAAAGACAGTATCTTCATTTGGAGGTACTGTCTTTTAGTATATAATATGTATGTATTTATTCTTATGAAATTATCTTATATTTGTACTTTTAGAATCTTAATTTTAATTTAAAGCAAATGAAACACATAACTTTAACGTTTTTTTTAGCCATAGCCATGGTATTTATGTTTAGCTCTTGTGAAGAAGACCTACCAATAGATTTTACGGAGCAAGATTTATATGGAATCTGGCTTCAACAAACAGCCTCAGGTACAAATGGAACTTATTATGAAGAATATAAATCAAATAAAACAGGTTCTTATTGGGATGTGTCTCCTGACGTTGATATACCAAAAAGTGACGCGAAAGAGTTTACTTGGGAATTAGAAACTGATGATTTAACCTGGTATTTAAAATATGAAGAGGTAGGAGGAACTAATATAGTTAGATATACTATTACGACATTAAATTCTACCACATTAACATATACTGATGGACTAACGGCAAAGACTTTTAAAAAACAATAATCTAATTTTATGAAACGCATATTTAAAATTATCTGGATAACTTTACTAACACTGCTATCTATATTTGTGATAATTATAGGTGTAAGTATGTTTATTCTTTTATCGCCCAAACAATTAACTAAAATAGTTAATACACAAGTAGATAGTAGATTGGCCTGCAAAGTTCATGTAGATATGATAGATCTTTCTTTATTCGGAGATAATCATAATATGCGTTTTCAAGTAAAAAATTTAATAATATCAGATACAGTATCCGGGGCAATGGTGACATCTGTGGCATTATCTGATTCTCTGCATACTGTAGAAGCTATTAAGTCGGATACAATAGTTTCAATACCTGAATTCTATTTGAGTGTAAATATAAGAGACTACCTACGTCGTGATATATTGAGAATAAATGAATTATCAGTTATAAAACCATATATCAATATATATAATGATTTTCAAGGAAACTCAAATTTAGATGGACTATATACAAAGCAAATTCCCGAAGTCCAAGTACAAGTAGATGATAATCAGCTAACACTTACTACTGAAGACTTACCATTCAAAATATTAGATATCAGGAAAATGTATATACGTGATTTGAATGTTCAGTATGTAGATATGACTGATACTACTATTGTTAAGATTAATAATTCAAATACGAATATTGTCTCAACATTTGAAGGAGGTAAAGGAAAAGGTAAATTGGACTTTAATATAAAAGGTATTGATGCTATTTATCAAAATCAACAATATGCTAATAATTTATCCTTAACGGTCAATGTACCATTTGGATTATCAATAAATGATGAAAAATTATCAATAGATGATGGCTTTATCCAGCTTGGCAATATAGGAACTAAACTATATGGAGATTTAGAAGTTGAGGATGATAGTGCTTATAAAATGAATATCTCAGTAGAGGCTGAAGATTGGAATATAAATAATATTTTAAGTCTTGTACCAGCATCATATAAAGAATCTCTATCCGGATTAACAGTGCCTAGGAGTCAATTATCTTTTCTAGCTACTCTTTCAGGTACGTTTTCTGATAATGAGATGCCTCTTTTAAGTGCAGATGTAAAGCTTTCAAATACATCAATTAATTATTCTAATTACAAGTTAAATGATGTTAATCTAGATGCTGCTATGTTTTTAAATATGAATGAAGGAGAGAACTCTACAGCAGATGTTAAAAATATAAGCTTTAGATATAAAGATAGTGATTTAGCTTTAAGTGGAAAATTCAATGATATACTTGATAAAATAGATAGTGAGATTAGTGTAAAAGGACTTCTCGCCCTTAATGATTTAAACTCATTTTCAGATATGACAGGTACTACTTTTATTTCTGGGAAGGCTAGATTTAATGTAGATAGTAAATTTAATATAGAACAAATCACTAATAGTAAATTTGAAGATATTAAATATAAAGGTAATATTGGATTTACAGATATAAATGCTTCTTATGCTGATACTATTAAAGTTTTATGTGATAAAGCTGATCTAAATGTAGAAAATTCTGACCTTAAGGATAAATTCCTAAACTTAGGATTAAACGCGAAAAGATTAAATCTTATGATGGGAAGCCTTATGAAGTCTGTGGCAGATAGCGCAAATATTAATATTTCTACATCTAATTTTATGGATACTACTAGAGTGCCATTAGTTGATTTATCTATGAATGTAGCTTCCATAAATACTGTCATGGATACCATTAATCTATCTTTTAATGATTCTGATTTACATTTAGCTATTTCTCCTTCTGAAGATGATGTTTTGAAACCCGTGATTAATGCTAAATTTAATAATGGATATATCAGTGGTAATCTAGGAGAAAGCCTGAAATTTAATAATAGCAATGTGAAGATATTAGCTGATGTTATTTATGATCAGACTAAGATATCTATTATGGAGCAGTTTCAACCTAATGTAAATATTAGATTTACTGATGGAAAAATCCTGTATGATGGTATCGAACAAGATATTATAATTCCAAATATTAGTATGATTATTACACCTCATAAGGTGATTATACCTAAAAGTACTATTAGTGTAGGGAAATCAGAATTTAGTCTTGATGGCTATTTTAATGATATAGATAAGTATATGGAAAATCAGACTCTATTGTCGGGTGATTTTAATTTTACTTCTCCTTTTACTGATGTTAACGAATTAATGGCTATTAGTAATAAACTTACAGCAAGCTCTCAGTTAAGTGAAGAGACTGACGTTGAGGATAGTACAGCTACGGTAGAGACTAATACATTGCCCCGGGACACGATAAAAGCTGATCCATTCATGGTTCCTAAGGGGATAGATATTACTCTTCATACCGATGTTAAGAATGTGGTATGTGGCAATGGTGAATTCCAAAATCTAGGTGGTGATGTTACTATAAAAGATGGTAAAGTAATTATGCAGCAGTTAGGTTTTACCTCTGATGCTGCTCGTATGCAGCTGACTGCTATTTATAAGCCTAAGAGAAAAAATCATATTTATGTGGGCATGAATTTCCATTTGCTCGATATAGATATTGCGAAGATGATAGATATGATTCCTCAAATAGATACTCTGATGCCGATGTTGAAATCTTTTGATGGTCATGCACAGTTTCATATGTCAGCTGAGACATATCTAAGATCTGATTATTCTGTGAAATATCCTACACTTATGGCTTCTTTCGCTATCGAGGGGGCTGATTTAAAGGTTATGGATAGTGATACTTATAGAAAAATATCACGTCTTCTTATGTTTAGTAAAAATACTTCTAATAAGATCGATAGTCTATCTGCAGAGATATCTGTGTTTAGAAATAATATTGATGTATATCCTTTCTTGATTAAAATGGATAGGTATTCAGCTATAATTTCAGGGCGTCATACTCTCGATAATGCATACAAATATCATCTGGACTGTGCCTTACCTGCTAGAGTAGGATTGGATGTTACTGGAAAAGGTGATGATCTGCATTTTAAATTAGGGAAAGCAGTTTATAAAAATCTGTATAATCCTAAGAAGCGTAATTATCTAGAACAGCGAACACTTAAGTTTAAAAAGATAATTAGTGAATCATTAAAAGAGACTGTAAGGCCTCAGGAAAAGGCTGAGTAATCTTGTAGGGGCTGAAATAATATTTATTACATTCTACTAATGGTGTAGAAAGCAAGTATTGTTCTTAATTTTAATGCTTTATAATTAATTATACCATAATCATCTGTAGTTTTATTAGTGAATTTATTAAATCCAGATGTAAATAGGAGAGCTGGTATATTTGCTTCAGCGAAAGGATATTGGTCAGATAATTTATATACTAATTCAGAGAAATTCTTGCTTCCGTAAAAAGAAAAATCTAAGTCTAGGGATATATTGAAGAATCTATTACAAGTAGATATAATATCTCTATGCTGTCTTTTTAATGTGTTATTGCCTAGTACTATTAAATAATTAGGTTTTCCCATTCTTAAAGGTTCAAGAGATGTGCCTATTTGGTCGAAGTTTATCATACATGTAATATTCTTTTTTGGCACTGGTAAATGTTCCACGAAGTATTTAGAACCAGCCATACTATATTGTTTGGCATCAAATGCTACTATAATTATATTTTTCGCTGGGCCCATACCTGATTTTCTCATGGCAGCAAACATATCAGTAAGATTTAGAAGAGCTGTTATACCTGAAGCGTTACTATCTGCTCCATTATATACCTTTCCGTTTAGTTTTCCTATATTATCATAATGTGCTCCTATTATGATATATTTATCTGAAGGGACAATACTTGGAATTATTCCAATAACATTTCTAGCATGAAGGCTATCTACTAAAAAAGGCTGATAATAGTATTTATTTAAAGGTTGAACTCCATATTGAATGAATTTCTTTTTAATAAATGAAGCTGCTAACATACCTCCATGAGTTCCTGTTCCTCTTCCTTCTGCTAAATCATCAGCTAGATATTTTAAAATTTCTTCTTGTTTTTGCTGATAAATAATATCTTCAAACATACTGAATGGGCCTAGTGTATTACGCACGACTTGAGCATGTATATTAGGAATATTAGAGCATAAAATTAATAATAATAGAGATAATGTATATGTAATTTTTGACATTTGGGGTTCAATTAGAATGAATATGTTATATTTGTAATATCAAAAATAGGGTATTTTGTCAAAATGAAAAAATTTATTAAAATATTTGTTACTATTCTTATAGTTTTCAGTTCGTGTCAAGGCATACATGCCCAATATGATACTAATCAATTTTTCAATCGAGGAAGACGTGCATTAGTTGAAGGAAAATACTCCAATGCTATTGATAACTTTAATATTTTGATTCGATTAGATGATAAACTTTATGAGGCTTACTTTTTCAGAGGAATAGCTAAATATAATCTAGGAGATTTTATAGGAGCTGAATTTGATTTTAATAAAACTTTAGATATTAATCCTATTTATACTCCTGCGTATCACTATCGTGCTATTACTTTAAGTAGGATAGGAAAATATGATTTAGCTATTAAAGATTTAAAAGAAGCAGTAGATTTACGTCCTAGTTATACCGGATTATATTTCAGTAGAGGCGTAACTTATTTTTTATCTCAACAGTTTAATAAAGCTATAGATGATTTTAATCATTTTATAACTAAAGAACCTAATGAAGCCTCTGCTTATTTAAATAGAGGTGCGTGTTACCTTTTTACAGGTGATACTTTAAAAGCTTTAAGTGACTATAATAAATCTATTAATTTAGACAGATTTGATCCAGAAGGATATATTAGACGATCCAGAGTTTATTATATGCAGCATAAAATCGAAAATGCTATTAAGGATTTGAATGAAGCTATTAAAATTGATTCTACTAATACTTTTGCCTATTTTAATCGAGCTCTAATGCGTTATGATCTGAAAGATATTAATGGTTCATTGGATGATTTAAATAGAGTATTGAAAGATGAGCCCGGAAATGCATTAACTCTTTATAATCGTGCTTTAATTAGAACACAGATAGGAGATTATAATAATGCACTTGATGATTATGATAGAGTGTTAAATATTAATCCTAATAATGTTTTGGCATATTTTAACCGAGCTTCTGTTTTTATGAAATTAAATCGTTTCAGAGATGCAGAAGATGATTATTCAAAGGCAATAAATTTATATCCGGATTTTGCTAAAGCTTATATCAATAGATCTTATGTTAAAAATCAGTTAGGTCAATATAATTCAGCTCAACAAGATTATAAAATAGCTCAGCAGAAAATATCTGAGTATAGAAAGAAAGATGCTGGGGCAAAAGGAGAGGATAATTCAGTAATAATGGCAGATACTACTGCTCAGTTTAATCAACTACTCGCATTAGACGCAGATTTCGCTAAGAAAGATTTCAACGACGAATTATTACAATATAGAGATGTCGATATTCGTTTAAAACCTTTATTTAGATTTATAGCTTCTGATAAGACAGATATAAATATGTCTTCTTTTATTAGTCAACGTTATGACAATAAAAGAGTTAATGAATTTATAGCATCTATTCCTATTAATGTTAAACTTTCAAGTGCAGAAAAATCTATTAAGCCAAATAATCAAATATTAATTAATGCTATAAATAAGGAGATAGCTGATAAAAAACGACCTCAGTATTATTTTGCTAAAGCTATTCTTGAAACAGAAAATAATCAATTTAATTCTGCAATGATGTGTTATGGTGATGCTTTAGCTATGGATGTATCCGCGAGTGATGAAGTTTTTTATTATCTAAACAGAGGTGCACTACAGTCAGAAATGATAGATTTCATATCTTCAATTAAAAATAATGTTCAGGTTCTTACCCTTGATAATTCAGGAACCACGAAAGCGAGAGTACAAGATAATTCAAGTCGCTCATATGATTATACAGCAGCGATTCATGATATGAAAAAGGCATCAGAATTATTTCCTGATTTCCCATATGCATACTATAATTTAGGAAATCTATATTGTCTCTCTAATGATTTACCTCAGGCCATAGTAGAATACACTAAGGCTTTGGATTTATATCCATCTATTGGAGAAGCATATTATAATAGAGGTCTAGTCCTTATTTATCTAAAAGATAAGGAAAAAGGCTGCATAGATTTGAGTAAAGCAGGAGAATTAGGCATCAAAGATGCCTATAGTGTGATAAAAAAATATTGTAAGGAAGCTAAACAATAAGAATTATCTTAAATGATTAGCAGCGATGACTTTAGCTTCATCTTTAAGTATGTAGCGAATAGCCAAAAATAAAAGAATGGCTGCTACTGTTGGAAATACATTAGCTGTAGTAAAAATCATTTCATCAACTCTTTGAATATATTTTACTATAAGAAGAATTTGATATCCTATTAAAATAAGTGCATTTATAGTACATACACGAGCTTGAATAATACGTCCTTTATACATAAAAATAGATGCGGCTCCAGCTCCAAAGGAAGCGATAGTAAGAACTAATGTAGGATAAAACTCTGAAAATCTAATTATTCCTCCGTCAGTAAATTTTATCATAGGAAGAAAAAATAGTGACCCAATCAGCCCAACAGCTATTATAATAAATACAGATTGTATTCTTTGAAACATAATATTCGTTTTTTTAGTATTAAATGATTAATTTTATGGTGCAAAAATAAAAAAACTTTTTGTAAATAGAATTTTAATAAAACAATATTATGACAAAAATACAAGCATCAGAACTTATTATAAATAATGATGGTTCTGTCTTTCATCTTCATATTAAACCTGGAGAATTAGCAGATAAAGTGATTTTAGTCGGGGACCCTGCTCGTGCAGATCTAATCGCTACTAAATTTGATACTATAGAAGTTTCACATTCTTCAAGAGAATTTCATTCCATAACAGGAACATATAAAAACACACGTTTTACAGCATTATCAACAGGAATTGGCTGTGATAATATAGATATCGTCATGAACGAGTTAGATGCTCTGGTTAATATAGATTTCAAAACCAGAGAGATAAAAAAAGATAAAACTTCTTTAACAGTATTGAGAATAGGAACATGTGGAGGAATCCAACCATATATTAATCTGGGAGATTTAGTTTTTTCTCATATTTCAATAGGATGTGATGGTCTGATGAATTGGTATGCAGATCGAGATGCTATATCAGAATTAGATATAGAAAAAGCTTTCGTAAAACATGTTGGGTGGAGTGAAAAACTTCCTGCTCCATATTTTGTTAAAGCAGATGAGGATTTAATTAAACTTTTCGAAGATTGTACTGTTAAAGGCATGACTATATCAGCTTCAGGCTTTTATGGACCTCAAGGGAGAGTTTTAAGAATGCCTTTAGCTATGCCAAATATGGTTAGAGATTTTGAGAGTTTTGAGTATGATGGAAGAAAAATTACAAACTTCGAAATGGAAGGATCAGCTATAGCAGGTATTGCCAGGCATTTAGGACATAAAGCTGGAACAATGTGTACAGTCGTAGCTAATCGTTATGCAGGAAAAAGCGAACCTGATTATCATGCATTTATAGATAACATGATTCAAACAGCACTAGATAAAATGTGTAATTTATAATAGAAAAAATATGAATAAAGAACTCCTCGCTATTATAAAACTATACGATGATCCAGATGGAGTAGTACATAGTGCTGTTCAAGAAAAAATGGTCGAAGGGGGATATCCTTTACTAGAGAATCTTAAAGAGCATTCTAAGACATATGCAGGACGTCACAATGTAGTGCTTAGAATGATAAAATATTTAAATTCAGAATTGATTTTAAAAGATTTTACAGATATGATGTATAAGAAAGAGTTTGATTTATATCTTTCTATTGCTAGAATATCATGTCTTTTAAATCCTGATTTAACTATGGATGAATTTTACAGCTATTTCTATCCTTCTCTTCAAAGTATAGAAAATGATTTGACAGCTGACAAAACTGCAGTAGAAAAAGTAGAGCTTTTTAATCTCTTTTTTTACAATCAAATAGGTATGCATGCTGGGAATTATCCTCCGCAAGATGAGAAAACATCAGAATTATGTCATATAATTAGACATAGAGAAGGAACACCTATATCGATATCTATCCTTTATTTTCTTATGGCCCGAATGTTGAATATCAACGTATATCCGGTATTTTTTGGGGGAGGATTTGTAGCAGCTTATATTGATGGAGATTTAGAATATCAAAATGTGTCATTCTTTATAGATATATATAAAAGTGGTGCTATATTTCATAAAAATTTGCTGAAGCAATTCATGGCAAAACAAGATATTGAATATAAAGAGGATATTCTTAAAGTAAGAGGAGATGATGCTATAATTATTATATATCTAGAGATTCTGCTATACATGTATGAGATGAAAGGAGAAAATGAAAAATATAATTATATAAAAAGAGCTATTGAATCTATATCAGAAGAAAGATTTTTATCCCCACCGGAAGAAGATAATGAAGACAATGAAGAAGATGAATAAAAATTAATAAAATGGAGAATAATAATTTTTTTAATGTCAATGGCAATAATAGCCAATGGAGTTCTAATCGAGTTCAATCGGTTAAATATGCAGGTAATTCTTATGTATTTACTGCCTTATTAAAGAATGTATATTTATGGATGGCTTTAGCCTTATTAATCACTGCAGTTACTTCTGTATTTGTGGTGTCTCATCCCGCTATCATTCAGGCAATAATAACTAATAAATTATTGTTTTTTGGAATGATAATAGCTGAATTAGTACTTGTAGTATTATTATCTGCTAAGATATGGCAGATGACATTCATTAATGCCTTTATGTCCTTTTTAACATATTCCTTGCTAAATGGATTAACGCTGTCCACTATTTTTTTAGTTTACACACAGTCATCTATAGCGACAGTGTTCTTCGTCTCAGCTGGGATGTTCGCAGTAATGTCTGTAATAGGTTTTGTAACTAAAAAAGATTTATCATCATGGGGACGAATTTTATTGATGGCATTAATAGGAATAATCATAGCCTCTGTAGTTAATATATTCGTAGCAAGTAGCAGATTAGATTGGATGATTTCTTATGTTGGAGTCCTTTTATTTTCCGGATTAACAGTATATGATACCCAGAAAATTAAGCATATGTTGATGTCCTATGGTACAGACATATCTGATCAAACTAAAAAAATAGCTTTATTAGGAAGTTTGAATTTATATCTTGATTTTATAAATTTATTCTTATCATTACTTCGTATATTTGGAAATAGAAGTTAGATATCAAGTCACGTGGCTGATAAAATAATTAAGAAGATTAATAGTTAATTCTAGTATATGAGGTATTATTTTTATAGGATAATCGATTAATGAATTAATTAAGCCTATAGGCACTTGAATTACTATAAGAGTCGTAAGAGGGATGGCTACAAGACTAGAGAATATAGAATATACAGAAATAGTTTTAAAATACATCCATAAAAGAGGAATAGTAGTAAACTGACAAGAAAGAGATACACTTATTAAATTCCATAGTTTAAAGAATTGTTTTTCTAGTTTAGTTTTTCTATCTGTTATTCCTGCTATAAATGGTATATCTTTTAAAATTGGGTATATCAAAAAAATACCAAGCATTGCTCCGTAAGATAATTGAAAACCAATATCTGTCGGAGCAATTGGGTTTATTATAATAATAATTAGTGCAGAAAGAGCTAATGTATTGAGTCCAAAATGAGAGCGTTCTGTTATTTTACAGATTTCATAAATGCAAGTCATAAGAACTGCCCGACATACAGAAGGTCTCAAGTTTGTTAAAAAAGCGTAAAAGCAGAGGAGAATAATTATAGAAAGACTTCGAACCCATGTACAAGTCATTGATTTACCTAAAAATGAGAAAATCCATGATAATATCATATATACTATAGCTATATGAAGACCAGAAAGAGCTAAAACATGCATAGCCCCACTTAATCGATATTTGTTTTTTAACTTATAATCGATTTGAGATTTATCCCCAAGAGTCAAAGCTAGTAATACGGATTCAGAGGATGGAGTGTGATTTTCAGGTAGAATTTTGATGATAGATTGCTCGCATCTTTCTTGAAAACTTTTTATCGCGATTTTAGGCTTAAAATTTGAGGGAATATTAGAATAATGATTAGAAATAGAACTACAGCCACAAGAAAAGATTAATAAAAAAAGAAAATATCTTTTACGTCGCAGAAGCGGTTTGATCAGAAGTAAAAGTATAAGTAAACAGATAAAAACAATAAAAAAGAATAAAAGAGAGTAAATAGATATAATACGACCTGAAGTCCAAAAATAATTAGCAGTAATATTCGCAAGTAGATTACCACAGAAAAAAATAGAAATTAATATAAAAAAAAATCTTTCGCCTCTCATCTTTATCTCTTTATTTAACTTTCTGTACGTGTTAGTTTCAAGTAAAAGACAATATAATAAAAAATTTTATGTTTTTCGCTGATATCTATTAACTTTGCGGTCGAGAAAATCAGAACAATATAACAATAGTAAGCAATATAAATGAAAATTTTAGTATTAAACTGTGGAAGTTCTTCATTGAAGTATCAACTTCTTGATATGAAAACAGAAGAAGATTATTCTCTTTTGGTAAAAGGCCAAATAGAAAGAATTGGTTTGCCAATAGGAAAAGTAACCTATGAAGTGACAGGTCAAGATAAGTTCAAAGAAGAACATGTAGTAAAGAACCACACTGATGGAGTAAAAGAAGTATTAGATTTACTTATTTCTAAAGAAAGAGGAGTTTTAAAATCTCTTGAGGAAATAGAAGCAGTAGGTCATAGAATAGTACAAGGTGGAGATATATTCTCTGATTCATGTATAGTTACACCTAAAGTAAAAAGTCAAATAGAAGAATTGGGTAATTTAGCTCCTCTTCATAATCCTGCTCATATTTTAGGAATCAATGCGGTAGATGAATTAATGCCAAATATTCCTCAGGTAGTAGTTTTTGATACAGCATTTCATCATACTATGCCAGCTCATGTATATTTATATCCTATACCTTATGAATATTATGAGAAATATAAAATGCGTCGTTATGGAGCACATGGTACTAGTCATAGATTTGTTGCATATAAAGCAGCTAAGATGGCAGGTATTGATATAAATAACTCTAGAATTATTACTTGTCATTTAGGTAATGGTAGTTCAATTACTGCTGTGAAAAATGGTAAATCTATAGATACTACTATGGGTTTTACTCCTAATGATGGTATGATAATGGGAACAAGATGCGGAAGTATGGACCCTAAGATTATTACAGGTATATTAGAGGAAACAGGTATCTCACCTGAAGAGTTAGATGAAATATTAAATAAGAAAAGTGGAATGCTTGGTTTAGGAGGTGTTTCTTCAGATTGTAGAGATAATGAAGCTGCAGCAGCAGAAGGAAATAAAAGAGCGCAAATAGTACTTGACATGCTATTTAACCACGTATTAAAATATGTAGGCGGATTCATAGCTGAGATGGGTGGTGTAGACATAATAGCCTTTACAGGAGGAATTGGTGAAAATAATCCTCCATTAAGAGCTTTTATAGCAGAGAAACTAGCTTTTATGGGAGTAAAATATGATGCGAAAGTAAACAATGTTAAGAGTAAAGATATAATTTATTCTACTCCTGATTCTACTGTAAAAATGCTATGTTGTTTAACTAATGAAGAATTAGTTATAGCACAAGATACACTCCGTTTAGTATCTGAAAAATAAAAATTTGCCAGCCAGAAGCTGGCATTTTACTTTTAAAGAATTTATAATAAAAAATAAAAATAATGATTACAAATTTTGATCAGATTTTCGAAAGTTTACGCTCGAAATCTAAAAAGCGTATAGTAGTCGCTTGGGGTGTTGATAATCACTCTATAACTGCTAATTATAAAGCTGTTCAACAAGGAATAGTAGATGCTACTCTAGTAGGTGATGAAAAATTAATTAAAGCAGAATGCGAAAATATAGGAATTGATCCTAAGGTTTTCAATATCGTAAATAACGAGAATGAATTATCTGCTGTAGCTCAAGCTGTAGAAATGGTAAGAAACGGAGAAGGAGACATACTTATGAAAGGTCTTTGTTCTACAGATAAGTATATGAGAGCTATGCTTAATAAAGAAAAAGGATTACTTCCAAATAGAGCAGTTTTAAGTCATGTATGTGTATTAGAAAATAAGTCATATAAAAAATTAATTATCTTAAGTGATATGGCTGTTATTCCATTGCCAGATTTGAAACAAAAAATGGCTATGACTAAATATGTAGTTAATACAGCTCATTCTCTAGATAATCCAAATCCAAAAGTTGCCTTCATAGCAGCTACAGAACAAATGCTTCCTAAAATGCCAGCTTGTGTAGATGCTGCCATATTATCTAAAATGATAGATCGTAATATGATAACAGGATGTATCGGTGATGGTCCATTAGCCTTAGATGTAGCATTATTTGAAGATGCTGTTAAAATAAAGAAACTTAATAGTCCTGTAGCAGGAGATGCTGACTGTTTAGTATTCCCTAATATCGAATCAGCTAATGTATTCTATAAAGCTAATTCTAAATTATGTAAAGATGTAAAACAAGCTGCTGTAGTAGTAGGTGCTATGAAACCATGCGTACTTTCAAGTAGAGCTGATAGTATTGACACTAAATTTAACTCAATAGCTTTAGCTGCATTACAATGTAAATAATGATTTGTAACTAAATCATCATAAAAAAAAATAAAACGTTAGTAAAAATTCTTTTTTACTAACGTTTTTTTTATTACATTTATTCGCAGAAAATTAAAATATTCCTTGATTGTAAAAATATTTAAAATGAAAAGATTAATATTAGCAGTAAATCCTGGTACTACTACCACTAAAATCTCAGTATACCTTGATAAAGAACCAGTGTTTGTGTCTAAAATTGAACATACTCGCGAAGAGCTAGACGAATTTCCAGAAATAGTTGATCAGTATAAATATAGAGTGGAAAAAGTATTAGATGCTCTTCATAGATGTCAGGAATATGAATGGAATCAGATAGATGCTGT
>Ga0172377_10001981_pt1 | contig 20943 bp, 23 predicted proteins | sample Pumphouse3metaG_FD_119749 | JGI IMG/M metagenome (GOLD analysis project Ga0172377, IMG submission 119749) | Leachate microbial communities from a municipal landfill in Southern Ontario, Canada - Pumphouse #3 metaG | ecosystem: Engineered > Solid waste > Landfill > Unclassified | place: Canada...
CAGGATCTCGGAGATTTTGCTCACGCGCGGCGAAAAAATGGCAAAAATGGAGAATTCATGATAACAGTTGTTTGCGGACTGATCGGATCAGGGAAATCTACTTGGGCGAGGCAGCATTTCGATATTGTGACCGAGTGTGAAGACCATGACAAGGATAGGCAGATCCGGGAGACACTGAGATTCGACAGATCCGGGAAGGATGTCTGTCATATAACCTGTTTTCCAACCATGAATGAAGAATGGGCCTTCCAGGATAAAAAGGTCCGGTATCTATGGATCAATACAGATCCATCACAATCCATGAAGAATGTAATAGCCAGAGGGCGTGAGCGAGATCTTATAGATTTAGACCGTGTGGAGAGAAAAAATAAAGAATTATTCCAGAAGCTGTCGGCTTCCGGATTCGAAGAGATAGAAGTATTTAAGACTACAGAAAGATGGTGAAGCTATGGCAATGACAAAAGAAGAGAAAGCGGTCCGTCAGTCATTGCTTGACCAGCTCAAAGCTAAGAACATCGACACGGAGTACACCAGGTCGAGGGTCGGAAACTACATGGATTCGTGGAGGACGGTAAAGAAGCTGACCGCGGACATCGAGAAGCGAGGAGTTCAGGTCGAGCACATCATGAACAACGGCTCTTCCACCATGAAAATCAATGAATCCATCAATGCCAGACAGAAAGAGAATGGAACAATGGATAAAATCTTACAGACCCTCGGACTGAATGCCCCTGTTATTGTGAAGGCCGATGATGGAGAGGACTATATTTGATCCAGTGCAAAGAAATCGACGATTATATCCGATATGTCGAAAAGCATCCGAAATGGATCAACAAGGGCCGCAGGCTTCTGATCGAGAACATCGTCAAGCCGACATTAAAGAGTTCCGATATTCGCTTTGATGAGAAGACCTTCCAGAACTGCATCAAGTACATTGAATCGAACTACTACAAGCTTTTCCCTTACCAGAAGTTTATTTATGCATTCGCTTTCATGTACAAGAAAAAGAATGATCAGCCGGTCTTCCCGGAAATCTTCGTCATGATGGGCAGAGGAAATGGAAAAGATGGATTCATGGCTCCCCTGGCAAATTTCTTTCAAACTCCCCTCTATGGAGTAAAGGATTATAACATTGAGCTGGTAGCCAATTCGGAGAAACAGATCAAGGACACTTTCCAAGTCCCTCATGATATGCTCTACGGAAATCCGAAGTTTGCTGGGAAGTTCAAGGTCACGGCGGAAGAGATCACGAACCTGGCCACAGGATCAAAGCTGAGATATAACTCGAGTAATGCAAGCACAGCCGATGGAAAACGTCCCGGATGTGTCTTTTTTAATGAGTTTCATGCTTACGAGAACTATGACAACATCAATGTCTATGAATCTGCAGCTGGAAAGGTCCCACAGTTCCGAGAGATCATAGTAACAACCAACGGATATATGCGAGACGGCCCCCTGGATGATCTTTTATCCTCCAGTAAAAAGATACTGGAGACAGGAAAGAACCCTCTCGGCATCTTTCCTTTTATCTGCAGACTGGATGATGTGAAAGAGGCTGATGATCCGACTGCCTGGCACAAAGCGAATCCGTCTCTCGAGTATATGCCGGTCCTGCAGGATGCCATTGAGAAGGATTATCTCAAGCAAAAAGAGATTCCTTCAAAGCGTCCAGAATTCGTAACCAAACGAATGAACCTGCCGGAATCGAAAACAGAGCTCACGGTGACAAGCTGGGAGAACATTTTGGCGGCATCCTATAAGGACACGGTTCTAAAGGTTCCGAGGGATGAAGTGGACACCAGAGGACAGCTTGCTATTGTCGGAATCGACTATGCAGATGTCAGAGATTTCGTATCCGCTGGAGTTCTCACCCTGACGGATGACGGAGTACACAAATGGAGACAGCACACATGGATCTGCGCTCAATCGCCATTTTTAAATGGAGTGAAGTTTCCTATCGGAAATCAGGGCATGACAGAATTCCAGGATTTCGAGGTAATTGACGAGCCGACGATCCCGATTGATGCCGTGATCAATAAGTGCATGGAATATATGGCTGATTACCAGGTAGTGAAAATCTCGATGGATACATACCGGTACAACCTCTTCCGGGAGAAATTCCAGGAAGTTGGAGTATTACCGGAAACCAAGCAGAATCCGAATGGAATCCTCCGATTAATTCGAAGAGTCGGATCTGCAACAGGTATTATCGCTCCAACCATTGAGAAGCTATTTTCAGAACACATGATCGATTTCGGACAGAGTGCCATCATGCGGTGGTACACAAACAATGTGAAACTTGAAGTTGATTCCTACGGAAATTACAAGTACGGAAAGATCGAGCCGATCCGAAGGAAGACAGATGGATTCATGGCTTTTGCCGCTGCAGAGTTCTCAGAGAACCTATTAAAGGAGAACATGGTTTATGTTTAAATTCCTTACACAGAACAAGAATGGTGAGCTGGTAGAGCTATTGGACGCCATCGCCGCCAATACAACAAAGCTCAAGATTGCAGAACTGGCAGAGGAAAGAGCCGTTGACATGATCGCGGATGCAATTGCAAAATCCGAGATCGTTGTTACTGATGGCCATAACCGGAGAAGAGATCAGATCTACTACAGGCTGAACATCCAGCCGAACTGGAATCAGACCGGGACCGACTTCTGGCGCGGAGTTGTGAAGCAAATGCTAAAGACTGGCGAGTGCCTGGTGGTCCGATTTGGAGATAATATGTTCTACCAGGCCGAATCTTTCTCGACCAGCAACATGGTCATGAGAGAAAAGCTCTATTACAACGTCACAATTACGGATGGCCGAGATTCTTTCACTCTTGGAAACTCATTCATGGAATCCGATGTCCTGATGTTCAAGCTCCGAAATGAGAGAAAGCTGAACCTGGCTTCTACAGTCTTTGGAGCTTATGATAATATTCTTTCTTCTCTGTCTCAGATGGAGATTCTACAGAACAAAGGAATTTTCAAGTATAAGTATGATGCCAATACCGCATTTATACGAAAAAACAAAGACGGAACTCAGCAAAGATTGGTTATTGATGATGTCATGAAGGACGTTACCGACAAGATCCAGCAAGCTGGGATCACAATCATTCCGCAGTCTCAGGGCACTGAGCTGGTTTACATGGGAATTGAATCAAAGACATCCGCCACAGAGATTAAGACCATCGCTGACCAGATCAATGCCGAAACCGCTAGAGTGTATTCCATTCCGCAGGGCGTTTTCAACTGCAATATTACAGAACAGTCTGACGCAACAAACGAGTTTATCACCTTTTCTGTCCAGCCGGTCGCTGAGACCATTACCGACAGTCTGAATGCCAAGCTGGTCGGCCAGGAGGATTACATCAAAGGCGAAAGATGCTTTGTATGGTTAGCACATTACAAGCATGTAGACATCATCGATGCAGCTGACAAGCTCGACAAATTAAGAGCCGATGGCTGGTCCTTCGATGAAATTAGAGAATTGGTTGGCTATGAGCCATTAAACACTGAGTTTTCTACAGCCAGGGCCATGACTAAGAATTATTTAACGGAAGGAACGCAGGAAGGAGAGAGCGACGGCTCCTCTGATGATGCTTCTGAGGAGTCAAATAAGAACCAGAAACTTTCGAAACATAAGGAAAGGAGAAAACGGCGTGAGCAAGAAATTTTACCAGCTTGACGATACAGAGCCGGAAGCTGAACTCTATATCTTCGGCGATATCACATCCAATAGCTGGAGAGACGCTGACAAGGGCGGATATGACATTGTAAAAGAGCTGAAAGATGTGACTGCACCGGCTATCAATGTTCACATTAATTCTTACGGTGGCGAAGTCTCCGAAGGGCTGGCAATCTACAACGCCCTCCGAGAATCCGGAAAGACTATCAGCACCATTGATGATGGATTCGCATGTTCGGCTGCATCCGTCATTTTCATGGCCGGGCAGAACCGGATCATGAACCCGGCAAGTCTTCTGATGATTCACAATGCCTGGACGTTTGCCTATGGAAACTCAAACGAGCTTCGAAAACAGGCCGATGATCTGGACACCATTACATCCGCATCCATTGAGGCCTATAAATCTGTCGCAACAATCAGCGAAGATGAGATCAAGAACCTCATGGACAATGAGAGTTGGATCAAGCCGGAAGACGCGGTGGCCTATGGTTTTGCTACTGCAATCGCCGGCAAAGATGAAGCCGATGGAGCTCAGCAGTCAGCAAGATCTTTGATCTTTGAGAAGCTGACAGAGCCAAAGGAAGACATCGACAAGCTTGCAAAGGCAGTCGCAGAGCTGAGAGATGAAATCGTAAAGAATCCAGAGAAGAAAGACCCCTGGAATGAGTTTTTTAAGAAAGGAAACTAAAAAATGAAGATTGATAACAAGATTTCCGACGAGTTTATGGAAAATATCGTAAACGACATCAACAATTCCGATGATAAGGCAAAGGCTATCTCCGAAGCTATGGAGAAGGTCGCATTCGAGGCCAACAAGGGCCTGGTTGACCAGATCGTTGCACAGGCTGCAGCCGACAACGAGAAGAGACTTTCCGAGAAGGAAAGAGGATTCCGCCCTCTTACCCAGAATGAGAAGAATTTCTATGATCGGATCATGAAGGGGCCGGTTGCCTTTCAGTCCGTTACCGCTGACCAGATCGACATCATTCCGACCGAGATCATCGACCGCACCCTTGCAGACATCAAGGCTGAATCAGGTATCTATGACCTCATTACTTTCGCCCCGATCGGAGTACAGAAGTGGCTTGCAGGATCTTCCACCGGATCTGCAACATGGGGCAATCTGACTGATGCGATCTCTTCCGAACTGACCGCTACCATCTCCGCCCTGAATCTCGATGTCCATAAGCTTTCCGCTTATATCGTCATTCCGAAGGCCATCCGCGAACTGGAAATGGGCTATGTTGATCGTTACGTTACCGCCAAGATCGAGGAAATCATGCGCGATGGTGTTACCGCTGGTTATCTGAACGGAGATGGCAAGACCGGCCCTATCGGTGTCATGAACAAGATCGATTCCTTCAAGTCTGACGGAACCGCATCCGCCAAGTCTGCACTGACTACTGTTACCGGTTTCGGCCCGAAGTCCCTGGCACCGGTCCTGAAGACCCTCTCTCACAATGGCAACCGGAAGATCGACAACCTTTACCTGATTGTAAATCCTCTGGATGATGCTGAGTATGTAAAGCCGGCCCTCTATGGCGACACTTTTGGCGGTGGTTATGCACAGAAGACTGCGCAGAACATCACTGTCATTGAAGAGGCCAACATGACACAGGGCAAGGGCGTTTTCACCATCGCAGGCCATTACACAATGGGATTCTCCGGTGTACAGGTTGCCGAGTATAAGGAAACCAAGGCTCTGGATGATGCTGATGTGATCATTGCAAAGGCTTACGGAAACGGCCGCGCCGATGACGATGATGTGGCTGTCGTATTCGATGTAACCAAGCTTAAGGAATATGTTCCGGCCGTTGTTACTTCCACAGCAGCAGCCTAAAGGAAAGGAGATGACGGGAGATGGATCTGACTAGTTTTATTTCTGAAATGCGGGAAGACTTCCAGCTCCCGCCTTACCTTTCTGATGACTCAATTAAAAGAGCCATCACCCACGCCAACAGCAGGCTGAAACAGCTTCGACCGAACATTGAACCTATCGAGGATGACAGCTCGACCTATTTCGTGAAGATGTATTCCTACTACATCATTTGCAAGAAAGGCGATGAATTCGAGAAGGATTACCAGAATGATCTATTGTCCTGGCAGTTATCTGCAGAAGGGGGTACAGAATGAGCGTTCCGATCTATATGGACGGTGTTTTGATTCCTTGCGAGCTGGTCAGCTCTCCAACAGAGGATTCTCCGGATTATCCGAGATATGTCATCAAGCCAAAGGATACAAAGATCTGGTTCAGAGCTTTATCAATCTATGACAGGACCCGGCTTAACTTCCAGAATCAGGACCTTGAGATCACTATGAAGATCCGCATTCCTTACTACGAGGATGGCTTCCATTCCGGTGATGTGGTCCTTATCAAAGATACCCAGATGAGTGTTTTTAATGCCTCCATCGCATGGACTAAGGATGGTCTGAGGGAGACAGAGCTCACTCTTACCAAGCCTAGAACGATTTATGAGGTAGAGACATGACTAAAAAAGAATTATCTACATTACTTCATAAACTGGACGGCGTAAGCATTGCCGAGGGAGAAGAATTTCTCGACAAGGGAGATCAGTTTCCAAAGGTTGTTTACTGGGATTATGTGTGGACAGACACGATGGCATCCGGAAACGATTATCAGACGGTAGTGACCTATCAGGTCTCTTTCCTTTCCAGAAGGCCGAGAGATCCGGGGTTGATCCATTTGAAAAAGCTTCTGAACGACATCGGAATCCATCCGATCATCTACACCGAGTACAATCCGGGGCAGAACCATTCCGGAGAATATCACAGCTATTTCTCAATCGAGGTGGTGGAAGATGTTGCATGAAGCTACTGTCGAAGCCGAAGGACTTGAAGACCTCGAAAGAGAGCTCGAAGAGATGGCCGGAAACGTGGACGACTCCAAGGTTCTGGATGCAATGGAGCAAGGGGCCGATCAACTGGTCAACGACATCCGGGCACTTCCAAGGCCTAGGTCCATGCTCGGCGGCGGTCACACCCACATGCTGGATTCTGTAGGAACTCAGCGAGAAAAGAATGCCATTGACGTCGGATGGGGCAAGTATTACGGCAAGATGGTCGAGAATGGACATAAATCCAGGAAAGGCCGATGGGTGGCAGCACAGCCGCACATGTCAACAACGTGGGAAAAGAATAAGGATAGATACTATAAAACAATGCTTGATGCATTGAGTTTAAATAGCGAGGAGTAAATCATGGCAAATACTATGAACGAGCTGAGGCCGGCAATGAAGCTTACTGTCGGCGCTCAGTATATTTGCTTCAATAAGATGGATGCGAAAGGAAACTGGACATCCACCTTTGAGGATGAAGTCATTAAGCTGCCTACCGTGAGTGAGGTAGATGTCTCTGATGAGGCAGATTCCCATACCACTTACGCATCCGGTGAGCAGTATGATTCTGACACACAGGTTTCTGCGGTCACCATGAAGACAACTAATGTCGCATTTGATGACCTGACCCTGGATAAGATGAAGGGCTCTGACATCGATGGCGGAGCTGTCCTGTCTGGTGGTATCGCTCAGCGTCCGTACTTCGCGTATGGATTCGTGGTTAAGAAGAAGGACGGAACAAAGGACCTGAGATGGTATCCGAAGTGCAAGCTGACCGACAACGCAGACAAGACTTCTACCAGCGCAGATAAGTGGTCCGACCAGACCGATGACATCACCATTTCCGCAACCGGATTTGATGACAAGGCACATAAGTGCGTGAAATGCCTGACCTCTGACGAGAGCACAAAGAATATCACAGAGGATAAGTTCTTTGCAAAGCCTCTTCTGACCGCAGCAGAGGTAAAGGCACTTGAGACCGCATCCACAGGAGCATAATTTATGCCGAATAATGAAACCAGGGGAGCAGAAGCTCCCCTTCCTTTAAACAAAATGAAATCCGATGATGTGTTCGGAATTGTAGCAATCATGACCAATATAGGCCTGACGGAGATAAATCTGGATTCCGGACTTCTCAAAAGAGCGAGCTTTAAAGCTCCAATGATGTTCAAGGACGGAAAGAAAGTACCGCTTCCAAGATCGAAGTGGACCCAGAAACAGAAGGAACTCGAGAAAGATTCCTCCATTGCCCAGAGCCAGCTTGTCATCGAGATTATCAAGACAGTTTTCTCCCATCTTCCGGATTGCAAGAACCAGGTATTCAGCCTTCTCGCGATTGCCACCGGGACCGACGAAAAGACAATTGAGAATTTGGATGCCATCGATCTGGTGAAAGAAGCCAATGCTTATGTGGATCGGCAGGAATTCTTCGATTTTTTTACGCAAGCCTTACGGCTATTCGGAAATATGACGGGGAAAATCTTCTCGGCTGCTTTTTCAGACGATACAACGACCCGGAAAAGCTGATGGATCACTTGATCCAGTTCAGACAGTTCCGGACATTCCTGGAAAACATGGAAAAATCCCTTGCACACGAATCCAGAGAGAAAAAGTTGTGGGATACTTACCAATCAACGCATGACGGCCAGGCACTAGAAGCCTGGAGAAATGAGGTAGATCATGGCATCGACTAACGGCGACCTCAAACGAGTCGGGATCGAGTTTACTGCAGAGGGTGCAGTTGACTTCAAGAAAAATTTAAAAGACATAAATTCCGCCGTCAGAGAGAACTATGCGGCTTTCAAGCTCGCCAAGTCGGCCTATGATGAGCATACTTCCAGCACGCAGAAACTCACAGACCGGCAGAAATATCTCCAGGGCGCGACGGAGGCATATACAGAAAAGGTAAAGAACCTCTCTGCAGAGCTGGAGGAAATGAAGAACGATGAGAGCACATCCACATCAGCTCTGAAAAACAAGCAGGCTCAGTTGGAGACCACACAGGCCAAGCTGAACCAGTACAATAGTGAGCTCAAGGATGTAAACAAACAGCTAAACAACCATGCTGCAGCCATAAAGGATGCCGGGCAGAAGATGCAGGACATTGGTGGAAAGGTGACCGGCGTTGGAGAATCCATGACAAAGAATGTCACGGCACCAATTGCCGGGATTGCCACAGCATCCATCGCGGCATTTACTCAGGTGGATGAGGGCATGGATACGGTCGTTACAAAGACCGGCGCATCCGGGAAAGCCTTGCAGGACATGCAGGACCGGGCAAAGGCGATAGCGACCACAATCCCTGTTTCCTTTGCGGATGCAGGTGAAGCCATCGGAGAGGTCAATACCAGATTCGGAGCGACCGGTGACCAGCTGCAGAACCTTTCCACGGAATTTCTGAAATTTGCTGAGATCAATGGCACGGATGTCACCGGATCTGTTGATTCGGTTCAGAAGGCGATGGCTGCATTCGGACTGTCCACAAAGGATACCAATGCGGTGCTAGGCTCTCTCACTCAGGCCGGGCAGGCTTCCGGAATCTCTATGGACACCTTAACAAGCGACCTGGTATCGAGTGGAACCGGATTTCGGGAGATGGGTTATTCCATCCAGGATTCCATCGACATGCTGGCCGAGCTTGAGAAATCCGGTATCAACACCAACGATGTCTTAAAGGGAATGAAGAAAGCACAGGCAGAGGCGGCATCGTCCGGAACATCCATGTCTGATGTATTAAAGAAAGCTTTCTCTTCGTCCGGAGATGCGGTCGATATCTTTGGACGTAGGGTCGGCCCTCAACTATATGCCGCAGCCCAGCAAGGAACGCTGAGTGTCTCCATGTTCACGGATGGCTCAAGCTCTTCTCTCTCTGATTTTGCCGGGACTGTGGATAAGACTTTTGAAGAGACAGCAGACCCTATCGACAAATTTAAGGTCATTTTGAATCAGCTCGCTGAGACCGGTTCCAACCTGGTCGAAGCGGCCGGGCCGACCATCACGCAGGTTGCCACCCAGCTTATTGATGTTCTGAACAGAATCAACGAAGGATGGCAGAAATTGCCAGCTCCGATGCAGGAAACCATCATAAAGATTGCCCTTGTAGCTGCAGCTATTGGCCCAGCTGTTGTTGGCCTTGGAAAATTCATCGAGGCTGGCGGAACCCTCGTCAAAACAGTCGGAAATATTGCTGAGCACCTCCCGGCGCTTTCTGCACTGGTTGGCGGACTGACCGGACCATTCGGCGCGGTTGTGATCGCCATCACGGCAGCTATTACCACCGGTGTTCTTTTGTATAAGAACTGGGATAAGATCAAGGAAGCCGCTTCGAAACTTGGCGAACATTTGAAAGAAAAATGGAATTCCATTAAAGAGCACACTTCCAACACCTGGAACAACATCAAAGACCATGTTTCCAATGCGATGTCGAATATACAGCAGTCCATCCAGTCTCACGGTGGTGGCATCAATGGAGTAATTGGCGCATACATGGACGGATATCGAGCAGTATGGAGAGCCGGTTTTGATTTCATGAATCAGATCACCGGTGGACGGCTTGGCGAAATGGCGAGCGCGGTCCAGTCAAGGATGGCATCCATGCAAGCTTCCATCCAGTCTCACGGCGGTGGAATGAGGGGCGCGATCGGCGCGGCAATGAGTGCCATGCAGAGTGTATGGCAGAACGGATTTAATGCTCTGAACTCTGTTACCGGAGGACGATTAGGTAACATGCTGAGCTCCGTTCGGTCGCACATGAACACCATCGGCGAAGCCTTCTCGAGCGGATTAAACAGGATCAGAGGATTCTTTAATGGGCTGCATTTAAGCTTTCCGCATATTAATCTCCCACACTTCAGGATGTCCGGAAGCTTCTCTCTGAATCCGCCAAGAGTTCCCAGAATCGGTATCGACTGGTATGCGAGAGCCATGCAGAGCGCCTATGTCCTGACGCGGCCGACCATATTCGGAGCGTCCGGAACCAATCTCTTGGGCGGCGGTGAAGCCGGAAATGAAGTTGTGACAGGTGAGAACCACCTCTTAGACATGATCCAGGGCTCTGTTGCAGTCGTTAACAGGCAGACATCTATCCAGCCGAATGAGATCCAGAACGCTGTCCAGGCCGGTGTGGTCGCTGCGTTTAAGTCTCTCGGATTGTCCGTCAATATTGATGGTGATAAGGTTGGAGAGTTTATCAGCGATTATCTAAGGAGAGAGGTCCTTGTATGAGTTTCTATTTCAAAGGCGAAAAATCCGATGACATGGGTGTAATACTTGATGACGAGGTTTTCGAAGCCGTTCCGGAAATGAATGTCGAGGATATCTCAATTGAAGGCCGGGACGGCGGCATCTACCAGGAATTAAACTACAAGGATGTCGAGATCACCAAAAACGCCTATCTTGTTGACCTGGAAAATGCGGATGCCGTGAAGCAATGGCTGTCCGGATCTGGTGTCTTTGCCATTGGAGAACGGTGGAAGATGGCCCATATCTATAAGGGAATCGAGTTTAAGAGATTTGGGCCTTTTAAATATTCCTTTTCCCTACAGATGATTTTATCTCCATTCTGGCAGAGGATAGAGGATTGGACGGATCTCGGAACCATCAGCACGGATGGCACGACCGCCATGTTTATTCAGAATATTGGAAACACCATCAGTAAGCCGATGATCCGGATCACTCCACAGACCAGCACAAATGTCGATATCTCCATCAATGGCACACGGTTCACCCTTCCATCACTTGGAAGCGGAAATACCATAACAATCAATTGCGAGGATAAGGAAGAGGATAATCCGAAAAACATTTCCATCGGATATACCTATCCATCCCTTTCGCCAGGTAAGAACAAGATTGAGATCCATGCCGGATCTGCAAAGCTATCTATCAGATATAAGGACCGCTGGATATGATCAAAGTATATGAATCAACCGAAAAAGATTACAGCACAAACGGCCTTGGGAATGTTCTGACCTACAAATGTGAAGAAGAAAAGAACATCAGTCTCAAAGGTTGGAAGCTGACGGTCGAATGTCCGATCAAATACTTAGATCTGATCCAAAGGGATCGGATCGTCACGGCTCAGACCAAAGAAAAGGGCGTGCAGCCGTTCCGGATAGGAAATGTAGAGAAGAAGGGCAGACGGATTTACTTTACCGCAAATCATGTTGTATTCGACATCTCAAATTATCTTCTATCTGATGTTCGGCCGACAGGTCTCGGCCCGGTGGCTTATGCTGCCTGGTTATTGTCTCACGCAGATCAGACCGTGCCATTCACGGCAAAGGGAGAAGCAAGCGGAACCTGTCCGACCAGGGAATTTGTAAGAAAGACTGTACGTGAAGGCTTCGATCAGATGCTGGAGGATATGACCGATGTGATCATCGACCCGGACGGATGGGATATCAATGTCAGGGATTCGGATCAGGTTGGCCAGGACAGAGGGCAGAAGGTCGTTTATGGCAGGAATCTCCAGGACTGGCAGATTGTAGAAAAATGGGATGATGTCTGCACGAAGATTCTCCCGGAAGGCCCGAACGGCTTAACCCTTCCAGAAACCTATGTGGAATCCGATACCAAGTATGACACGCCATACACAAAGACAGTCACTTTCGAACTCCCGGAGAAGGATGACAGTGGAACTGAATACACGGACGATCAGAAGGTTGCCATGCTTCGAAATAAGGCGAAAGCCTATCTTGAAATCCATAAGAAGCCAAAGATCAGTTATGCTATTAAGTCCGACATCCCGCAGGACCTCTGTATCAATGATACGGTCACAATTCTACATCCGAAATTTGAACTGTCGGCTCATGTCCAGGGGTACACATACGACTGCAATTCCGGAAGAGTGAAGTCTCTAACATTCGGAAATTATGATCCATCACCTGCAAGCACCTATTCATCCACGATCAATGACATCAAGAATGAGATTGATCGGAAGGCCAATCGATTAAAGGCCGACCAGGAAAAGGCTATCGAATCCCAGACAAGTTTGATCAAGAATCTAACCAAGAACGGCTATGTCTACATTGATGAAAATGAGATCGACATTCTGGATAAACTTCCGAGGGATCAGGCTCAGAACGTATGGAGATGGACCATGGGCGGTCTCGGATTTTCTAGTACCGGAGTGAGCGGAACCTTTACCACTGCAATTACGATGGATGGAAGGATCAATGCCGACTTCATCACGACTGGAACATTGAGCGCCAATCTGATCAAGGCCGGAATCCTCCAAGATGCAAAAGGCACCAACTTCTGGAACATGGAGACCGGTGAATTCCAGTTACAAGCCCTGTCTAACTATTCCACAAAGGACGATACTAGCTCTGCTCTTACGACAGCCAAAGGCTATGCAGACAATGTATCTGACTCGGCCCTAACGAATGCTAAATCCTATGCTGACACGGCCGCGTCAAGTGCGGTCGATGCCCAGACGCAGGAAACCATCTTTAATAAATTAACAAATAACGGGACAAGCTAGGGAATCTATTTGAAAGATGGAAAGCTTTATATTAACGGAGATTACATCAAATCCGGAACAATTTCAGGAGTTTATATAAACGGAGTTTATATCACCGGAAGTCAAATAGATTCGATTGAAGATGGTGAAACATGGGGACTAACGATTCGAAACGGATATATTAACGCATCAAAGCTCAAAGGAGACGATCAAAAATACGAACCAAGAATTAAATTGGCGGAAAATTACACACATATTTACGGGGCTGGTGAAGTTCCGGAGAATCTATCATCAATATATCTCGAAGACAATGGGTCCGTTTCACTCAATGCAAGCAAAAACAGCTCTGGAAAAAGGAAAACGAATTTAGATGTCCAAACATCTTTTATTGGAATGTTTGTAGACGAAAAAAGTGTTATTTGGGCCGATCCTGATTCTGGAGATGTACATGTTAACGACTTGAACGGAAATGGACTTTTTACGAGTGATAGCAAACTGTATGTATATAACGGGCAGAGATACAATTGGCCTGTGACATCGACAATGATCGAAGGCGGAGACAAACAGCACTCTATCGAAATCGGCTGGAACGGTTCGTCTTTAAGCTTCTTTGTTGACAATATAAATGTAACTGATCATATTTCCGATATGCATCTGAAGAAGGAAATCATACCGATTGATGATGACATTGTGGCCGCAATCGGTTCTGTCAGCATAAAACAATTCAAGATGCGTGAAGGTCCGTTTGATACAAACGTTCTTCACTATGGTGTTATCGCTCAGTCCATTATTAAAGCCATGAAAGACAACAACATAGACCCTGAAACTCAGCACGTTGTTTTCAAAATACCGCACGATACATCGAAAGACACACAGGAATATTACGGAGTTGATAAGGAAGAATTCTTAATGGCCCGCATTGCTTACGATGAAAAACTGATTGATTCGTTGGCTAAACGGATTGAAAAACTGGAGGCACTGAATGGCTCAGACAATAACGGAACAGATTAACATCAGCCCTCACGGAATCCCAAAGATCATCCACCTTTCTCAGTACGATAAAGGATCCAGGGTTCTCTCTTTTGAACTGTACGATGAAAACGGAGCATACTCCATTCCATCCGGATCTACCGTGACAATCCGCGGAACGAAGCCAGACCATACAGGCTTCGAGTATTCGTGTACTTATTCCGGCTCTACCGTGACCGTGACAGTACAGGACCAGATGACGGCGGTGGCCGGAAATGTTCCTTGCGAGGTCAGGATCACAGGATCTGACGGATCTATCTTAGGCACGGCCAATTTCACACTGGCGGTCGAGCGGTCAGCACTGGCATCAGATGTGACGGTATCAAAGACAGAGCTTCCGCTAGTTGAAAAAGCCGGGCAGAATGTTCAGGAAATCGAATCTCTACTAAGACAGACCAAAACAAGCGAAGCGAACGCGGCAAAGAGTGCAACGGCAGCGGCCACATCTGCATCGAATGCAAAAACATCAGAGAATGCTGCAAAGTCCAGCCAGACTGCGGCGAAGACATCAGAAACCAATGCAGCCACATCGGCCGGCAATGCTAAAGCATCGGAGTCCAATGCGAAGACCAGCCAGACAGAAGCCGCGAACTCTGCGATAGCCGCCAAGGAATCAGAAACCAACGCGGCATCTTCCGCAGCATCCGCCCTGGACAGCGCCACAAAGGCGGCCGGATATGCCGGTGCCGCTGAGTATTCACTTGGAATAAATCCGAAGACCGGCCACATGGCCATCTTTTACAATAAACAGTCATAAGAGAGGAGAAGTAAATGCCTGATGTTTTTGATATTCCGTCCTACGATCAGGGCGGAAGGGTAGCGACCGCACTTGAGCGAATCGCGGATGCCCAGGAAGGGAAAACAAGTTCCCTGTCTGCACTGGAGAGACAGATTGCCACATCCTTCGAAATCGCAAAGACCGGAAAGGTCTACCGGACCAGATTCTACAAATTCTCTACCAATTCCACATCGTCCGGAATAAAGCTGGGCGATAATGCCGGTCTTGTATGCACTCCGTCCACAGATTCAGTAGAGGGACAGGACGACTATGCAGACATCCCTGTGTTCAAGTGGGTACGATGCAACTACATCAGGGATGAAGCGGACGGATTTGCCAGGCCGACAGTCCTGGAAAACATGCCCGGATTCGCAACCGCAGGAGCCGTTGATGTAGGGACTCTTTTCATGACATTCTATTGGACTGTCGAAGTGAAATCGACCTACTACGATGTCATTGTGTCTGATTCTCCTCATACAGAGCTTGGACTGGTTCCCTGGTGTGAAGCTGTGAAGTCTGATGGCACTGTTATGCCTTACTTCATTTATTCATCTTACCCTTCCGGAACGGCATCTGATGGGAATCTTCGCTCTCAGCCTGGCCTATATCCTGCATACGGCGCATCTCACGACAACATCATTGCCGCCTACCAGAAGAAAGGAAAAGGATACTGGGGAGCCGGTGCTTCGAGATCGACTTACATTTATATCATGCTGGCTATCAAATATGCCACAAAGAACATTCAGAAGATCTCAGCCGGATGCACCTCATTTAATTACATAACGCAGCTTGCAGTTGCAGAGGCCGGAGTGAAACGTGTGCTGATCGCAAGCAATCCGGGCTATTATGCCGGATGCTGCGTATCCGTAGGAACAGCAAATGCCGATTGGAATGATTCAACAAGCCACGATATTTGCGACCGTGTGAAAGTGAAGAGCATCGAGACTGTCACAGTAAGCGGAACATCTTACACAGCTCTGAATCTGGACATCGATTCGACTATCAACACAGCCACCACATACTACGTAAAAGCATTCCCTTGTTTCGCCGGCGAGACCAATTCAGTTATCGCACATCATGACGGAGCTTATCTGTCTAACACAGACGGGAGGCACACTTTTAGAATCCAGGGTCTTGAGATTCTTTGGGGTCAGTGGGTTGTATTCTCAGACATCGCCCTGAGTGTTAATTCCGATCTGACCAGAGATGTCTATGTAGCTCCACGCGGCGTGGCTCATGTTGCCGGCGCAACAACCAATATGGAAAAAATCGGAAAGATTCCTTTGACAACAGAAGGATGGATAGGAGATTTCTCATTTGACATCGCTCATGGTGCTTTCTGGCCGGAATCTTTAGGATCTGGCGATTCCGTTGGCGTTGGAGATTATTACTGGCGAGATACAGCGACCTCCGGACTTCGTGAATTCTTATGCCACGCGGACCTCGTGGACGGTTCTCAAGCCGGTTTCTACGTGTACTCGATCTATGCCCTTGGGTATACGTGGTGGGCTTTCGCGTCCTGCGATTGATAATCTTTTGATAGGGGTGAATTGGCGAAGCCAAGAGGGGCCTTCCCCTATACCTCTACAGGTCTAGACATGGCGACGCGAACCTCGAGAACGGTTCTCAAGCCGGTTTCAACGTGAACTCGAACAATGCCCTTGGGAATACGTGGTGGGACATCGCGTCCTGCAATTGAAAGCCGTGGCTACCATATTTAGACGTGCCATGTCTTTAGCGCACAGTGCGTGTCACCAAAAGGTGGTCCTGCCAGTACCTTCTGGAAAAATGAAGCTGAACTACAAAAGCGGGGATAGTAAGCAATGAACACCCTGAAAGGCTAACAATCGAATAATGAAGCGAACCTGTAAAAACATAGACATAACAGATCCGGTATTCGTTTCTCAATCCATCGGCCACTTCATGGCCCATCGGACCGGAAAAGAAATGAACCGGAGCGATATCGTCAAACTGTATGCCGAATATGGAACATCCGACAACATAGCGGTCCAAATGGTTGATGATTTTAAAGGCGGAGACTTGAAGCTTACACCTGTCCGGATGACAAAAAAACGAGATTCCAGCAACGGAAAGCTCCGAGATATCGCTATTGAGGGGATTAAACAGCAGCTCTATGAGCAGACTGTTTTTGATGCATTAAAAGATGCAGCGAAGTGTGTCGGAGAATATCAATGTACCTGTTTAAAGAATCAGCCAAAATACCTTTATAAAAAAGACGGCACTGTCCAGACTAAGATTGTCGGACGAGGACAGATCTGGGCAAAAGATGTGATGTATGGATGGTGGTCTGATCCTAAAATCCGGTACTGCGTCAAATCGGATATTTACCACAATTATGCGACCGTACCGCAAGACCAGCTGATGGATTTCTTAAGCAAACGAGTTAAAAACGATAATTTACTCAAGCTAATTACAATGCTTCTGCCGGAATCTGGTCTCTCCATTGGCTCCGTGATGTCGATTATACTGGATGCGATTTATCTTTCTCAGATCTATCACCACATGCAGGAAGACTTGCCACTATTTGAGCGGCGCGGAAAAAAATATCGGCCAGTCGAGCATACCATGTTATGGATGGACGATATCTATCTTCTGACAAAATCAAAAAAGGCAGCGAATTTTGCGATAAGGGAACTGATCCGGTTCACAGGAACTCTTGGCATGACGATCAAGCCGAGCTGGAGAATTATCTCAAAGATAGACCCTCCGAAAGACCATAAGATTCACCAGAAGAGACAGTCTTACATTGATATTGTTGGATACCGCGTCTATCCGGATAAGGTCACTCTCAGAAATCGCGATTATGTGAAATGCAAAAGAGCATTTAAGCGATTAAACAAGAAGAAAAGTCTTCACAATTCTCAGAGTGCTGTCAGCTATTACGGAATGCTGAAAAATTCGGATTCTTACAGGTTTCGAAAAAAGTATCACGTCAAAAGATTAAACAGACAGGCCAGGAGGTACATAAGCCATGAAAGCAAGATTCAGCGAGAAACAGGACCAGGTGAAGTTTACGACCATCGGAACAAAGACAACGGTGCAGATCTGCATCAATGAGGAGACGGAAACAGTAACTCCGGAGAATGGAGATCCATATCAGGACTATGTTTACGACTTCCATGAATGGACGGAAGAAAATCCGGATGCGGATGCTATCAAAAAGAATCCGGAAAATTACCTGAATTATGAGCCGACCGTACTAAGCCAGGAAGATCGGATCAAGATCCTGGAAGACACCATTGAAAAATTACTCGTTTCTAATCTGGAGGGATAATGCTCATGTTTGAAATGCTGAGATATTTGTACAAAAAGAAAGCTCTGACAAAAAAAGGACTGAATAAGGCCGTTGTGAACGGATATATCACAGCGGACGAATATAAAGAGATCACCGGGGAGGACTACAAGTGAGCCTTGAAATGGTTTGCCTCAATCAAGAAGAAGTGATTGAACGGCAGCAGAAAATGATTCTTGATCTGCTCTCTGAGCTCTCTCAGTTCCGGGAGATAAAGGAAGATGAAAAGAAATTCTTGAAAGATCAGATCTCAGAATCCTGGGATTCTGTATCTAAGTGAGGAGGCAGGATGATAGACCCTAGTACTTGGATAGCCTTGGCAGCCCTGGTTGTCTCCCTTGTTCTTGGAGTGCTCAATGCAAACCACCAGAGTAACGGAGACGTAAAAGCTCAGATCGACGATGCACGGGAAGAGGCATCGAGGCAGGCCCGGATCGAGACCAGCTTAGCTGGGATCCAGTCAGACACCGGAGAGATCAAGTCGGAAATGCGTTCAATGAAAACCGATGTCCAGGACATTTCTAAGAGGCTTGTGATCGTTGAGCAGTCGGTTAAGTCAGCTCACCATCGAATTGATGAGATCATTGGAAAAGAGACAGAGGCCGGAGAAAGCCGGCCGAAAATAGAACAATAAGGAGGAAGATCATGAGTAAGATTAATTGGAGAGTTAGATTGAAGAATAAGAATTTTTGGGTGGCCATGATTCCGGCCATTATCCTTCTGATCCAGCAGGTTGCTGGTATCTTTGGAGCTAGCATTGATCTTGGAAGCCTTGGAGACAAGCTTCTGGCCATAGTTAACACGGTCTTTGTCATCCTGGCATTGGTTGGCGTGGTATCTGACCCGACCACCGATGGCATCAGCGATTCTGATCAGGCTCTGACTTACGATAATCCTAAAAAGAAGGAGTGATAATATGAGCCTAGTTATCGATGTATCAAAGCATAATGGGAAAATCGATTGGGAAAAAGTAAAGCCGAACATCAGCGGAGCCATCCTACGCTGCGGCTATGGCTCTGATCTGACAAATCAGGATGACTCTTGCTGGAGCTACAACGTCTCAGAGTGCGAGAGACTCGGAATTCCATACGGAGTCTATCTTTACTCATATGCAAGCACAAACGACAAGATCCAGTCTGAGATTAAGCACACCCTGAGACTTCTCTCCGGACATAAGCCAAAACTCCCAGTTTTCATTGACTTGGAAGAGCTAAAGTATCAGAGCCTTTGGCCGACCATGGCTAACGAATGGTCGAAACAGATCCGATCCGCTGGTTACATTGATGGTGTTTATTCCTGGGCTTCGGTGATCAACTCACTTCCGGCTGTCTTCCAGGCATATTGGCCGTGCCGGTATGGAGCGAATGATGGAAAACCTCACCAGGATGTGAAGCCATCTTTGAGTAATGGAAGAGTAATGACCGGATGGCAGTACACATCAAGAGGATCTATTGAAGGGATCTCCGGGCACGTCGATCTTTCCGAATGGTACGGATCCATCAGCGGATCGGCATCGGCTCCAGCATCAGAACCGGTTCAGGAAACAACACCATCCGGATCGACTCTCGACATAGCGGTCGGTGTCATACAGGGTAAGTATGGGACCGGAGACACCAGAAAGTCAGCCCTCGGAACAAGATACGATGAGATACAGGCTTTTTTGAACCATATATCTGAAGCCAGCGCATCGACATTGGCAGAGGAAGCCAAGGCTGGTAAGTATGGGAACGGAGATAAGAGAAAGATCGTACTCGGCTCCAAATATGATACCGTGCAGTCTGTCATCAACAAGCCAAAGCTTACAGTTGACGGCATTGCCAGAGAAGTGATCGCCGGGAAATGGGGCGTTGATCCGGCACGGAGCCAGAAACTCCGTGCGGCTGGATACGACCCAGCCGCGGTGCAGTCCCGCGTCAATTTGCTCCTCGGAGCATCGAGCAAACCGCAGAAGAAATCAATCGACACGGTAGCTAGAGAGGTGATCGCAGGTAAGTGGGGAACAAATCCGGCACGCCGCCAGAAGCTCACCGCCGCCGGATATGATGCGGCAACGGTACAGAGGAGAGTCAACGAGCTCATGAGATAAAAAGACAGACAAAAGGCCCGGGCATTTCGCCCGGGTCTATTTTTATGCCATTTAGCAAATGTGCAAGTTGATCTCCGTTCGTCAAGATTGCCATTATATCGTCTCATGCGACAAATATGCGACAAAATCTGACATTTTATGGCAAACTTAAAGATATAAAAAGTGCCAGGAATGTCGAAAAACAGGCGTTTTGACATGTCCTGGCAATCTATACGAATACAGGAGATGAGACTTGAACATTTTTGCCAAAAGCCCTTATTTTCCAGGGCTTACCGGCCTTCTTGCATCGATTATTTTAGGCACATGCGACAATTATGCGACAAAAACTCGAGTAAAACTTTCTCTTTGACTAAGGATAGACTAATCGTAGACTAATCGTTGACTAAGTTCACAGGATCCGGACCTTCTTGATACTCTCCCGGTCCATCTCTCTCATGCCCTGAGTGACATGCATGTAGACCTCTTTGGTGACCTTGCTATTTGAATGGCCTAGTCTTCGGCTGATCGTTTCCAAAGGCACACCGGCCTCGGCAAGCATGGCAGTGTGCGTATGCCTTAAAGCATGAGGGGTAAGCTTTCTTCCAAGGATGGCAGAGGTGTTCTCCCGGAGATATTTCGTATAGGCTGCATATTGCAGATACCCACCCATGAAAGCCGGAAAGAACAATTTCGAACGATATCCGAACTCCATTTCTTCCTTCCGAACAAAAGTTCGGATCGCTTTGATACAGTCAGAAAGTTCC
>Ga0172377_10001982_pt1 | contig 20940 bp, 22 predicted proteins | sample Pumphouse3metaG_FD_119749 | JGI IMG/M metagenome (GOLD analysis project Ga0172377, IMG submission 119749) | Leachate microbial communities from a municipal landfill in Southern Ontario, Canada - Pumphouse #3 metaG | ecosystem: Engineered > Solid waste > Landfill > Unclassified | place: Canada...
ATTCAAGTGTTTTATGTTAAAAGTGGAGAAATACTTGCATCTATACCAATGTATATTTCACTCACTTCAATTTTAGCAATCATTATATTTATTGTCTTTTACCAATGGTCAAAGAAATATGTAAGATTTAAAATTATTTATTTCTTTGCTGCTGTTCTCATGGTATTTGTATTACAAGCTTATCTACCTTATGTGACATTTACAACTTACACCTTAGATATACACACCGATGGCTTAATGCGTGCACTATTTATTTTTGTGAGAATTACAAACGTCATCATTATGACGTCTCTTCTAACTTTCACAACCATGACAACCGATTTAAACTTTGCAATTGAAGCATTACTTAGACCACTAAAAGTGGTTAAAGTACCAGTGGATGTTATGGCGATGATGCTATCATTAACATTAAGATATATTCCTACATTACTTGGTGAAACTGAAAAGATCATGAAAGCTCAAGCTTCTAGAGGTGTAGACTTTAAAGAAAGTAAGTTTAAAGAAAAAGTGGTTCAAATTATTTCACTTTTAATTCCTGTTTTTGTTATTTCATTTAAAAGAGCAGAGGATTTGGGTAATGCAATGGAAGTTAGAGGTTATGTGATTGGTGCTAAACGGACAAAAGTTGATGAATATCGGATAGGATTTTCAGATATCGCAACGCTTGTCATCTCTCTCATGATTTTAGCTCTAATCATTGTAGTTAAAACAATTTAACAATGAGATATCTCGCAATTGTTGCCTATGATGGCTTAGATTACAATGGATTTCAACGTCAAACGAATGGTATAGGAATTCAAAATATCATTGAAAAAGCGTTTCGCTCTATGACACAAACCGAGATACAAATTCATAGTGCGGGTCGAACAGATAAGGGAGTTCATGCCCTAGGTCAAGCATTTCATTTTGATACAACTCTTGAAATTGACCCAGAGACATGGATTCGTGCTTTAAATGATCGCTTGCCACTTGATATTCGAATTTTAAAGGTTAAGCGAGTATCACATGATTTTCATGCTAGACATAGTGCAAAATCGAAAATTTATCGATATGTCATTGCTAAAAAGCCTTCGACACCATTTACTGAACGCTATGAAGTATATATTAAAAACTTAGATGTTGAACCTATGAAGCTAGCAATCAAAGATTTAGAGGGCACTCATGATTTTAAAGGATTCTGTCAACATGTTAAAGGCAAACCGACGATGAAAACTATCCACGAGATAACCTTTAAAGAAACTAATAAACATTATATTTTCACATTTCACGGAAATAGTTTCTTAAAATATATGGTGAGATCAATGATGGGTACACTAATTGAAATTGGATTACACCGATTAGATAGGGCAGTCATTAATGAAATTTTAGAAACACAAAATCGCAAACTTGCAGGTAAAACTGCTGAAGCTCAAGGATTATTTTTAGTAAAAATTAATTATTAAATATCATAAAAAAGAGGTGAGTAGAATGTTCATCACATTTGAAGGCGGAGAAGGAACAGGTAAAACCACATTAATGGCGAAAATATCTGAGGCTCTAAAAAACAATCACAAAGTTATTACTACACGTGAACCGGGTGGAAGTATGATTTCAGAAGCAATTCGTGATGTCATTTTAAATCCCAAATATCAAGGTGTGACACCAACCACTGAAGCGTTATTACTAGCTGCTTCAAGAGCCCAACATTTAGATGAAGTTATTCTTCCAGCACTCAAAGAAAAGAAGATTGTTTTATGCGATCGCTTCTTAGATAGTTCACTTGCATATCAAGCATATGCGAGAGGATTGGGTTTTGACTTTGTCTTAAGTATTAATGCATATGCAACGAAGCATATGCCTGATCTCACATTTTATATTGATTTAGATCCAGAAGTTGGCATGAAAAGAATTGAAAATCGCGAAAAATATGACCGTCTAGATCAAGAAACAAAGGATTTTCATTTAAGTGTTCGAAAAGGTTATTTAGAAGTGGTTAAAAGATATCCAAACCGTATTATCACAATTGATGGTAATCAACCCATTGGTGAAATTGAAGCACAAATCTTACATGAAATTCAGGTTAGATTATGAAGCAGGCACTTCATTTTTTCGAACAAACCATAGGAAAAAACCGACTCGCTCACTTGTATCTTATAAGTGGTCCTAAAGGCAGCGGGAAATCTCAACTTGTTGAAGATGTATCATTTTTAATTCTTTCTCAACATAGAGAAGATGTTACGCATCTTAAACAACAAATTGAAGAACGAAAATTATCGAATCTCATGGTGATTGAGCCTGAGGGCTTAGTCATTAAGAAAGAACAAATTTTAATGCTTCAAAATGAATTTTCAAAAACTGCACTTGTCAGTGGACCCAGAATCTATATTATTAAAAGTATTGAAAAAATTAGTCAAGGGGCAGCGAACAGTTTATTGAAATTTATGGAAGAGCCACAAAGTCAGAAAGTTTATGGGTTTTTATTAACCGAGAACATAGATGATGTCTTGACAACTATCTGTTCTAGAAGTCAAATTATTCATTTAAAGAGTATCAATGAAAAAGACTTAGAACAAGAACTATTGAGTCGCGATGTCGAAGAAAGAGTAGCTATACTCGCGCCATATTTAACAAAAGATTTAGAAGAAGCTATTTTATTATCAGAAAATCCTAATTTTGTTGAACTTATTAATATTATTGAAGAACTCATCAAAAAATGGACATTTTCTGATGTATCATATCCCCTGTATCTTGCAGGAAAAAGTGTTTTTTTAACACAAGACCGAGATTTCTTTAAAAACTTTTTAGAACTCATATTACTCTATCTCTTAGATCTTGTTCACTATAAAATCCATCAAGATATAACGTTCACATTTTTAAGATCTGATATTCAAATCCAAAGTGATCATATGGAAATTTCTGACATACATGAATTAATTGATCAAATTCAAACGATTTTGAAACACCAAAGCTATTATATTAACCTTGAACTTGCGCTTGAGGAGTTAGCCCACATTTTAGAACAAAAGAGGTGATTGATTTGAAAGTAGCACTCATTCAGTTTAAAGAAGCTGGAAAGAAATATTATTTTTCATACGAAGGATTAGATATCAAAGCTAAAGATCGAGTCGTTGTAGAGACGTCTAGAGGTATTGAAATAGGGAATGTCTATTTACTCAAAGAAATTGAAGAATCAGATCTAATTTCAGAGTTAAAACCTATCATTCGTATGGCGACTGAAGAAGATATTAAAGAAGATGAATACAACCAAACACTTGAGTTTTCGATTATTGATAAAGCAAAAGTTCTTGCGCATCAAAATGATCTTGAAATCAAAGTATTGGGTGCTGAATATACATTGGATCGTAAACGATTAGTGATTTATTTCGAATCAGAAAATCGTGTTGATTTTAGAAATTTGGTTAGAGATTTAAGTGAAGTTTATCATACGAGAATTGAACTTCGTCAAATTGGTCCACGTGATGCAGCTAAAATGATCGGCGGGATTGGACCCTGTGGGCTCATTTTATGTTGCGCTACATTTATCGGTGAATTTGATACTGTATCGATTAAAATGGCTAAAAATCAAAATATTGCTTTAAATCCACAAAAAATATCGGGTGTGTGTGGTAAGTTATTATGTTGCATTAAATATGAAGATGAAACATACACTGAATTAAAAGAAATAATGCCTGATATCAATGAGAATGTTGTCACTGAGAATGGTGCAGGTTATGTTATTGATTTAAATATTATTGGTCAAAAAGTTAAGGTTCGTTATCCTGAAGATGGAAAAATAGAATGGTTAACGGTTGATCAAGTGAAAAGAGCTTAAGATGTTAAGAACGCTTATTGGAACTGATCTTTTCATTGAACAAACGGAAAGTCAGGCATTCAATCTAGATACAATCTTATTAGCAAACTTTGCTAAAATACCATATCGTGCAAAACATATTTTAGATATAGGTACTGGTGTAGGCGGTCTCATGCTTTATCTGAGCCAAAAAACAAGAGCTAAAATAACTGGCATTGAGATTCAAGAAAGCAGATATCAACAAGCAATTCATAATATAAATATGAATCACTTAGATTCGCGACTTTCATGTGTTTTATCAGATATAAAGGTATTAAAATTTAAAGATGTGGATTATATTATTAGTAATCCACCATTCTTTAAGGTTGATGAAGATAGTCATTTGTCTATGACTGAAGAAGATCGTATTGCTAGACATGAAATCACACTAACTTTAGATGAATTAATTCAAACTAGTGCATCATTTCTAAAGAATGGTGGATATTTCACAATGATTCACAGACCAGAACGTTTTGAAGAAATTGCCAGAATCATGGCGAAAAATCAAATGACGATTAAACGAATTAGATTTGTACACCCGTATCTCAATAAAAAAGCAAATCATCTCTTAATCGAAGCTGTGAAAAACGGGAATCCTGGATTAATGGTTGAACCACCACTTATTTTATATTACGATAAGCACATTATGACGAAAGAACTTATTGAACTTTATGGAGGGGAAAAAGATGTTACTATCACTACTCAACAGAAAAGAAAAACTTAAATTTTTGGATTTAGCGATGCATATGGTTTCAATCGACGGAAAGCCTACTGAAATTGAACAAAGACTTCTTAATATGATGCTTGCTGAAGTGGGTGATAATATTGTTTCTGAATATCATTTTTCACTCAGTCAAGATTTAGATGAAACGATGGCATTTTTCTCAAACAATAATCCGACAGTTCAAAACATCGTCTATCTCAATCTGTTGAAAATTACCATGAATGATGATTTTTATAATACGGCTGAACATTTTTTTCTTGAAAATATTCGCTCTAAATTTTCAATCAATGAAACAAAGAAAAAACAAATTATGCGTCTTGTCTACAATGAAAGAGATTTAAGAGAGCGCGCCAAAAGGATTGTTAGTCACTAATGCAGAAGAGTTTTGAAACAAGCCAAAAAAAACTTTATATTGTTTCAACACCCATCGGTAATTTGTCGGATATGACTTATCGCGCCGTTGATGTTTTAAAAATGGTTGATGTGATTTTAGCTGAAGATACACGCAATTCCGGTATTTTACTTAAGCATTATAAGATAGAAACGAAAATGATGAGTTATCATGAGTTTAATAAAAATGAAAAAGAAAAACTCATTTTAGAAATGCTAGATGATGGCAAAAATATTGCATTAATTTCTGATGCAGGAACACCAGGAATTAGTGACCCAGGATATGAGATTATTAAAAGTGCGATTGATCAAGGATTTGACGTCATTTCAATTCCCGGAGCATCTGCGATTTTGACAGCTTTAGTTTCATCAGGACTTGTGATACAACCATTTACTTTTATAGGTTTTCTCCCACGTAAGAAAAGTGAAGCTAAGGCACTATTATCGACGTATGTACTCAGAAAAGAAACATTAGTGATTTATGAATCACCTTTAAGAATTGATAAAACAAATATACTATTACGTGAAATATTAGGCAACCGTAAGGTTTCATATGCAAGAGAATTAACCAAAAAATTTGAGACAATTTATCGAATGGATTTAGACAAAGCGATGTCTGAAACTTTTGATAATAGAGGCGAATATGTCATCGTCATTGAGGGAAACAAAGAAGAAATTGTTTATGAAAATTCGATTGCTGATCATGTAAAAAAATATATGGATTTAGGTCATGACGAAAAAGAAGCTATGAAACTTGTCGCAAAAGATCGTAAGATTTCTAAAAGCGATGTATATCGCGAGTATAAAATTGAACATTAAAAAACTTGATTTTGAGTTTTATTTAGTTATAATGTTATTGTATAGGCAATGAGAAAAAGAGTAACGTGTTTTTATGGACATTAGAGAGTTCGTGGTTGGTGAAAACGAGCCCAATGACATGTGAAGATGATTTTTGAGCCTTTTAGCCGACATGTAGGTTAAAACGTATAAGCCGCGTTAAGGTATTTAAGTGCTAGATTTATCGTCTAGAACTAAGGTGGTACCGCGATGATTCGTCCTTAGATGTTTTTTGGGCGATTTTTATTTTTTATAGGAGGCAATATCATGGAGAAAAAATATTATATTTCAACTGCAATTGCATATGCATCAGCTATCCCTCACATCGGGAACGTTTATGAGGCGATATTTGCCGATGCTATTGCAAGATTTAAAAGATTAGATGGATATGACGTCCTTTTTCAAACAGGTACCGATGAACACGGTCAAAAAATCGAAAGTAAAGCAAAAGAAAATGAATTATCACCTAAAGCATATGTTGATTTTATTTCATCAGAAATTAAACGAATCTATGACAAAGTGAATGTGAGTTATGATCGCTTCATTCGTACGACTGATCAAGATCACGTTACGTCAGTTCAAGCCATTTTTAAAAAGCTTTATGACCAAGGCGATATTTATTTGGGTGAATATGAAGGTTGGTATTCAGTTGCTGAAGAAGCTTTTATCTTAGAAAAAGATATCGTTGATGGAAAAGCCCCAAACGGTGATATACCTGTATGGACAAAAGAAGCGGCTTACTTTTTAAAATTAGCACCTTACCAACAAAGACTTCTTGACCACATCGAAGCACATCCAGAGTTTATTGAACCTGAGTCTAGAAGAAATGAAATGATTCAAAATTTCTTAAAAGAACCACTTCCTGATTTATCAGTTTCTAGAACATCATTTAAATGGGGAGTTCCCGTTGATTTTGATCCAGATCACGTGGTTTACGTATGGATTGATGCACTTTCAAATTATATTACAGGCCTAGGCTACCATCCGAACCAACAAGAAAGTGAATTATTTAAATCGTATTGGCCAGCAAACGTTCATTTAATTGGTAAAGATATTTTAAGATTTCATACCATTTATTGGCCAATTATTTTAATGGCTTTAGGACTTGAATTACCTAAACAAGTTTTTGGTCACCCATGGGTTTTATTTAATAAGAATAAGATGTCAAAATCAACTGGGAATGTGATGTATGCTGATGAATTAGTCAAACACTTTGGTGTTGATCCCATCCGTTATTATGTTTTACATGAAATTCCATTTGCTCAAGATGGGAATATCACTTATGAATTACTTGTTGAAAGAAATAATAGTGATTTAGCAAATACCATTGGAAATTTGGTTAATCGTACGATAGGTATGGCTCATAAATATCGCGAAGGTTTAATTGAAAAGACAATATTAAAAGAACCTTTTGAACTCAGTTTGCAAGAAAAAGCTTTAGAGGTTTTACCAAAAGTTAGAAAATATATGGACGAACTTAGAGTTTCTGATGCTTTAGAAGAAATTGTTCAACTTGCAAGGTATGCCAATAAATATATTGATGTTTCAGAACCTTGGGGACTCAATAAAGATGAAGCTAAAAAAGATGTGTTAAATCATGTTCTTTATCACCTTGTTGAAACCATTCGATTTATTGCTGTTTTATTACAACCATTCATTCCAGAAACTGCATCTAAAATTGCTGATCAACTTAATATTAAAAATTTAAGTTTTGAATCTCTTGATACATTTGGTGTTTATGAAACACAAACTTTAGGCAAAGGTACACCACTTTTTGAACGTTATGATTTAGACCTAAAAATCCAATCGATTCTTGACCAAAAAAAAGAATAAAAAAATGGCCTGATTTCAGGCCTTTTTACTCTAATTTTTCATGTTCATGGTATGCTATGAATAAGGTATATAAGGAGATTTATATGATTTATACAGTCACACTAAACCCGGCGGTTGACTATGAAATACAGATTAATGAACTTAATCTTGGTTCCATAAACCATATCGATGAACAACGCTTCATTCCTGGTGGGAAAGGAATCAATGTATCTAGAGGATTAAGTTTTTTAGGTGTTGATTCAAAAGCGGTTGGTTTCCTTGGTGGTTTTACAGGTCATTTTATGAATGAAAGTCTTTTAGAAGAATCATTTGATTCAAAATTTGTTACCATCAAAGATACAACAAGAATTAATCTAAAAATTCATGAACAACACCAGATGAGTGAAATTACAGGGAAAGCTCCTCGTGTTTCTATTTTTGAAAGCGAGGAACTTATGCATATCCTTGATCACTTGAAAGATGAAGATATGCTCATTTTATCTGGAAGTCAACCTCGCGGTCAAACCGATCTTTTTGATGCCATATTAAAGCGTTATCAACAATTAAATCTTAAAATTATCTTAGATGTTCCAGGACATAACTATCATGAATTACTTAAGTATCGGCCATTACTTTGTAAGCCTAACATAGATGAACTAAAAGATTTCGCACATAGAGAACTTAGTCATCTAGATGACATTATAAGTGCTGGTAAAGAATTGGTTGCGATGGGGAGTCAATCTGTTATCATCTCAATGGGAGAAAAAGGAGCACTCTATGTAGACCGCACACATATTTACTCTGCTAAACCCATTAATGGCACCCCTAGAAGACTTTTTGGCCCAGGAGACCACATGGTTTCAGGGTTTGTATTTGGGCACCTTAAAGGGTTAAAAATTACGGATAAATTTAAATATAGTGTAGCCTGTGCATCACTTCACATTTATGAACCATCAAGCTACACATTAAATAAAGTAGAAGAACTAATAGATCAAATCGAAATTGAGGAGTTACCATATGATTGAGACTTTAATTGATGTCAACTTAATCGATTTGTCTTTAAACGCTCGTTCAAAAGACGGTGTTTTTCACGAACTTGCGTTATTATTACATCGAAATGATCGAATTTCAGATTATAGTCATTTTATTGAAGATGTCTATGAAAGAGAAGACATGGGGACGACCGGTTTTGGTTTTGGTATCGCCATACCGCATGCTAAATCGCCCTATGTTAAAATTCCTTCAGTATGCTTTGGTAAAAGTGAACAAGGAATTTCATATGATAGCATTGATGGTAATCCTGTTTATTTAGTGTTTATGATCGCAATGCCGGAAACAGATTCTAAGCAACATTTGACAACACTCGCTTGGATATCTAGAAATCTAATGCATGAATCATTTAGAAAAAAACTTATGGAAGCTAAAACTCCAGAAGAAGTTATCAATATTATACTTCGAGCAAATGAAGGTGAATAAATGAAAAAAATTGTGGGAGTAACTGCATGTATTACTGGGATTGCCCATACATATCTTGCTGCTGAATCTTTGATTGAAGCTGGAAAGTCTCTAAATATCCAAGTGAAAATTGAGACTCATGGAGCAATTGGTATTGAAAACAGGTTGAATCAACAAGATATTGATGAAGCAATCGGTGTGATTATTGCTTCAGATATTGTCGTTAATGAGACACGATTTATTAATAAAAGAATCATAAAAGTTAAGACGCATGAAGCGATTAAACATCCCCAAAAACTTATACGTTCGCTCATGGAAAAAGAGGATTATCATGAATAAGCATTTTTTATCACATCTTATGCATGGCTTAACATATATTATTCCATTATTATTAGTCAGTGGATTTATGATAATCATTCGTCCTCTTTTTTCGACTGATTTTCAAATTAGTTATTTAACCCCAATGATAGAATTCTTATGGATGCTTTTATTTCCATTGTTTAGTGCATTTGTCATGTTTTCCATCGCAGATCGCCCAGGGATAGTTCCAGGACTTGTGATTGGTTTTTTGATATACCACTTAAGCTTAGGTTATGTATCAGTCATTATATTTAGTTTTATAACAGGATACATGATTTTAGGGATTAAAAACCGATTACAAACTTCCATTTTAAGTTTAAAGTCTTTAATTTCCACACTGTTTATTCCAATTTTTTCAACTAGTATTTCTTTGGGATTAATCTATGTGTGGAGCCTTTTGATATCAAATATCGTTGATCCTAATTTTAATTTGAATATGCCATACGGTATAATCATTGCACTTTCCATTATTTTAGCATCGTTGATGAGTTATGATTTTGGTGGTCCGATTAATAAAATTGCATTTTTAATCGGGGTTATCTCTTTGAAATACAATGAACCATCGATTTTGATGGCTGCAGTTATGGTAGGCGGTATGATTCCTCCTTTAGGTATTGCATTATCCAAATTGATAACACCAAAACTATTCAAAAAAGAAGAATATAAAAAAGCTAATCTTAATATCTTAAATGGATTTACATTCATGACAGAAGGAGCAATTCCTTTTGTAAGTGATAATTTAAAGAGAAAAAGAGTCATTTTTATGTTAGCAAGTGGTCTTGCTGGTCTTGTTGTTTCATTATTTAAAACTAAAACAATTTTTCCTCATGGAGGAATACTAGCAGTGCCTTTTATGGATCAATGGAGTGGATTTTTAGTTGCTCTTGGAATTGGGACACTGATATCAGCCCTGTCATATAGCGTTTATTTAAATAAAACTATGCAAAAAATGTAAAAAGAATTATTTCATACCATCTAGATATTTACTTTATTAAAGCGTCTTGCTATAATAACAACGTATTCAATGTATCGTATAATCGACCTGATGTGGAGGTCAAGTTTCTACCGTGATTCCGTAAAAATCGCGACTACGATATGAAAACGCTTCTTTTATGTTTTCATATGTAGAAACCACATGTTTCATTGTGGTTTTTTGTTTTTTTACAAATGCATGTGAATACAAAAAATATAAAAAGGAGATTATGCATGGAAAGAATTAAAAAGTTCTTCAAGATTGAAGAAAGAGGTTCGAGCATTCGTACAGAGTTAATTGGTGGCTTGGTCACATTCTTAGCGATGGCTTATATTTTAGCAGTTAATCCTAATATTTTAGGTGCTGCAGGTATGCCAGCAGGTGGAGTATTTATTGCAACTGCCATTGCTTCAGCAGTAGCAACCCTTATTATGGGTTTATATGCGAATTATCCAATCGCACTTGCTCCAGGTATGGGAATTAACGCATTATTTGCGTTTACTGTTGTTTTGGGATCAGGTTACACTTGGCAAGAAGCACTTGCTGCAACCTTTATTTCTGGTGTAGTTTTCTTAATCATCTCATTTACACCACTTAGAAAGTCAATTATTAATGCCGTTCCTGCAAGCCTTAAAAAGGCCATTGGCGCAGGGATTGGGTTCTTCATCGCATTTATTGGATTAAAGAATGCTGGTATTATTGTTGCCAACCCAGCAACATTTGTTGGACTTGGTGATTTTTCCGACCCAACTGTATTACTTGCTTTATTTGGAATTTTACTTGCTTTAATTTTATTTGCTGTTAAGCACAAAATTTCAAAATTTGCTTTCATTTTATCTATTTTAATTACTGCAATCGTTGGGCTAGTCCTTGGATGGATTGGTGTTGCTGGTATGCCATCATTTACTGGTGGTTACACAGATTTAAATACGTTTGGCCAAACATTCTTTGCATTTGGTGATGGTCTAGGTAGTGTATTTAGCCATTCAAACCTTTGGTTCATTGTGTTCTCTTTCCTATACTTAGATATTTTTGATACAGCGGGCACATTAATATCTGTTGCTGAACCTGCTGGATTATTAAATGAAAAAGGCGAGATGGAAAATATCGATCGCGCATTAATGGCTGACGCTATTGGTACTGTCGTTGGTGCAGTCGTTGGGACTTCAACAGTAACATCTTATATTGAATCTACTTCAGGGATTGAATCTGGTGCAAGAACCGGCTTATCTTCAGTTGTGGTAGGGTTATTATTCTTAGTTAGTATTGTTGCATATCCAGTATTTAGTGTATTTATTAATTCGTCAGCTGTGACTTCAATGGCACTTGTACTTGTAGGTATTTTAATGGTTAGTCAACTTCAAGGTATTGAATGGGCTGACAAACCAACACTTGCAGCTACATTCATTACGATTCTTACCATGGTTCTTACGTACTCTATTGGTAATGGTATTGCATTTGGGTTTGTTGTTTATGTATTAATGATGCTTATTCAAAAACGTTCAAAAGAAGTTACGTGGGTTATGTATCTTCTTGCAGTTGCTTTCATTGCATATTTTACAGTCAACGCAATCGTATAAAAAAGAACTATATAATACAAAAGGGAATCCGTGGATTCCCTTTTTTGTTTTATATGTATATTTGATTATTGGTCTTTATGATTAGAACGGTCTAGTAAATTGATTCCTTGATTCAATAAAATCCCTACAATGGCTGCTAAACTCATGCCTGATAATCCTGAGGTAGAAGTAATATTTAAGTAGGCACCACCAAGTCCAATGACTAACATGGTTGAAACCACAATCAGTTTTCTCATATCGGATAAATCTGTTTTATCTTTAATTAAAACTTTGACACCGTTTGCTGCAATAAGCCCGTAAAGAATGATTGTCATACCACCAATGACTGCCCATGGAATTGAGTTGATAAACGCTTGAATCCATCCAAAGAAACCAAGTAGAATTGCAAAACATGCTGCAAGTCCGGTAACCCAAACTGAGCCCACTTTAGTAACCGCAATGACTCCAGTGTTTTCACCATATGTCGTATTTGCAGGTCCACCAATTGCTGCTGATACAAACGTTGCAATACCATCACCCATCAGTGTGTTTTGAAGTCCTGGGTTTTGAATGAAGTCTTCACCAGTGATTTCACCTAGAACAACGTGGTCACCAATGTGTTCAGAGATTGTAACAAATGCTAGGGGTAAGAAGATTAATACTGCAGTAAAATCTAATTTATAAGTTCCAATAAATGAGAAGTTTGGGATTTGCAAGAATTTGTATCCAGCAAATACGGTTGAAAGATCAACTAAACCAAAAATTATTGCTGCTATATATCCAATAAAAATGGCGACTAGAAACGGAACAATCCTTAAGAATCCTTTTGCTTTAATGGATAGTAGTACTACCGCTAAGAAAGTAATTAATGCAACGACAGGTTCTCTCCAAGTCATACTACCATCTAGGCCAGCGCTACTTATCGCAACAGGCGCTAAAGATAAACCGATAATGATAATCATAGGTCCAATGACTACTGGGGGTAAAAGTTTTCTTAACCAGCCACTACCTACAAATCGTATAATGGTTGCGACTACTGCATAAACTAAACCTACAATCATTAATCCTACATAAGCACTTCCAACACCATTAGACGCAATCACAACTTCAATGGTTGTAATGTATGCAAAGCTACTACCTAAGTATACTGGGACTTTAGCTTTTGTACATGCAATGTAAATGAGTGTTCCAATACCACTTGCAACAAGTGCAACACCAACATCTAACCCCGTTAATAATGGAACTAAAACGGTTGCTCCAAACATAGCGAACACATGTTGAAGACTTAAGATGATCCATCTGCCAAGCGATTTTGGCTTCTCAGAAATACCAACGATTAAACCTGATTGATTCATTTGATTTCTCCTTTTCATTTTTCAGAAAGGCCTTCATGAAAAAAAGGACACAAGGGTGTCCTTTAAATGGCTTAGGGTATAGTGATTCTGATACCTTATTATGCTCACGGGCATAACTTAAAGGACCTTTACTGTTACAAGTATATCATGAATATTTTGAAATTCAACCCTAAAATGTTATAAAAAATGATATCATAAAAATGGTGATGATATGAAAGAGATTATGAATCAAGAGCAACTCTCAAGAACTTTAAAACGCATGACACATGAGATCATTGAACGTAACACAAATTTAAGCGATATCGTATTGATTGGAATCCTTAAAAAAGGATACCCTATCGCGAAAATGCTTCAAGAAAACCTAAAAAAATTTGCGGATATTGATGTTCCTTGTTACCCATTAGATATTCATCCATATCGTGATGATATTGATCAAAAAGATGTGACAAACTTACAAGGGATAAACATCCATAAAAAAAGCGTCATTTTAGTTGATGATGTTCTTTTCACAGGGAGAAGTGTCAGAGCAGCGATGGATGCTTTAAATGATCATGGAAGACCTAATCAAATTCAACTGGCTATTTTAATTGATAGGGGACACCGGGAATTACCTATTAGAGCCGATTATATCGGTAAAAATATCCCGACTTCTGCAAATGAAAGAATCCTTGTAAATCTCAATGAACAGACTGTTTTTATTATTGAAAATGATTAATTTAAACACAAATTTTTGACAGTGTAATGATATTTTAAAAGCCTTATTTAAGGGATCCGTTTGTGTATTAAAACTGTTGACTTTTACTATGTAATATAGTATTATTACTAAGGTACATAAGTTTTATCCACTTTATAGCCCTTATTTCAACCCAAAGAATATAAGGAGAAAACGAATGAAAACATTTATGGCAAACGCACAAACCATTACACGTAAATGGTATGTGGTCGATGCAGAAAACAAGACGCTCGGTCGCTTAGCAACCGAAGTCGCAACCGTATTGAGAGGAAAACATAAACCAACCTACACTCCTCATGTAGACTGTGGTGATTATGTAATCGTCGTCAATGCAGAAAAAATTACATTAACTGGTAAAAAATGGGATCAAAAGATGTATTATAGCCATTCAGGTTATAATGGAGGTCTTTCCAGCACAGCAGCTAAAGATGTTATGGCTAAATTTCCAACACGTATGGTTGAAAAAGCAATTGTTGGTATGCTTCCGCATACACGTTTAGGAAAGCAAATGGCGGATAAATTATTCGTATATGCTGGACCTGAACATAAACATCAAGCGCAACAACCAGAAAAATTGGAGGTGTAAGACATGGCAAAGAACAAAGTTCAATACTTAGGAACAGGTCGTAGAAAGAGCTCAGTCGCTCGTGTCATTCTTTCGAATGGTAAAGGCGAGTTCGTGATCAACGGACGCACTTTTGAAAATTATATTCCATCTGCTGCAACCCGCTTAGACGTCTTACAACCACTTGCAATCACAGAAAATGAAGGCAAATATGACATTTCAGTAAATGTCTATGGTGGTGGTTTAACTGGACAAGCTGGAGCAATCCGTTTAGGTATCACACGCGCACTTTTGGAAGTAAATCCAGAACTACGTGCAATACTAAAACCAGCAGGATTAATCACAAGAGACTCACGTTCGAAAGAACGCAAAAAGTACGGCTTGAAAAAAGCACGTCGTGCTGGACAATTCTCAAAGCGTTAATCAATTTAGGACCCCTTGGGTCCTTTCTTTTTTATGATATAATATGACTAGACGTTTGATGAGGAGCATTATGAGATTAAATTACAAACGGACATTTTATATTGGGATCGTCTTTTTCATTATTTCAATGTTTTGGCAAACTTATGATATGTTAATTGCTAGAGCTTTGATTGATAAATATGGTCTTACTCAAACATGGTCAGGAATTGTTATGGCACTTGATAACATCATGGCTGTTTTTTTGCTTCCACTATTTGGATCACTATCCGATAGATCAAACGCAAAAATTGGAAGAAGAACTCCTTATGTTATTGTAGGGACTGTGATTGCTGCATTCGCATTTATGGGATTAGCGTATGCTGATTTTGTTCAAACAGAAAAAATTAAAATGACAGATATTATTGAATCACATTATGATGTGGCTTTCGAATCTGTTGAATATGAAGAAGAAAAAACGCATTGGTTTATCGTCATTGACAATATGCGTGATGAAAGACAAGATAGTTTAGAAGAGGGTTTGATTAGTGAACGTCAGTATACTTCATGGTATGAAAGTACCCACGATGGGATGCTTTCTATATTAGCAAGAGCTGGTGATTCATTATCGGCAAGACAACTTTATGAAATCAAAGACTTATATTATAGCTATTTATCAACAAGAGCGTGGGAAGTGACTTCGCGTGATCCATCAACCTTAATCATTTTCATTTCGACATTATTTATTGCACTTATAGCGATGGCGATTTTTAGATCTCCTGCGGTTGCATTAATGCCAGATATCACAATAAAACCATTAAGATCTAAAGCTAATGCGATCATTACATTTATGGGGGCAGTGGGTGGTATTGTTGGTGTTTATATCATAATGTTAAGTGGATTAAATCGCCATGCTTATGATAATCACGCCAAAGTATTTATTATTATTGGGGCGATTATGCTAATTGCTTTAGGATTATTTTTATGGAAAGTTAGAGAACCTGAATGGGTTAAAGATAAACAAGAACTTGAAAAACATCTTAATATGGTCATTGAGGAAGAAGAGCAAACATTACCTTTAAGAAAACAGTTTTCAATGAAACATCTATCAAGACGTAAAGCAAGATCTCTTTATTTTCTACTCATTTCAATTTTTATGCTATTTATGGGTTATAACGCTGTTATGAGTAAATTATCGGACTATTTACCCAAAGTACTCAATATGAATTACTTTGATTTTCCATTTATTGTTGCTCAAGCTTTAGTTATTATCATGATTGTTCCAGTTGGGATTTTATCGCTAAAACTAGGAAGAAGACGAACTATTATTTTAGGGATGATGATTGTTTTAGCGTCATTTGGTTCAATTTACTTTCTTAAAGAAGGTCAAGCGTGGTTAACAGCAGCCGTTGTGTTTTTTGCAGGTGTAGGATGGTCGATGATTTCAATTAATACTTATGTTATGGTCGTTGAACTTGCAAGTGGTGGGAACTCAGGACTTTATACGGGATATTATTATTCTGCATCTATGACCGCACAGATTGCAACACCGATTCTATCTGGGATTCTTATGGATAAATTCGGAAGATTAATTTTGTTTCCTTATGCGACATTCTTTGTTTTAATTGCATTCTTAGCCTTTATTCTTGTTAAAGAAGGCGAAGCAAAAAAAATACGTAAACATGTATTTAAAAATTTGACGATGAAGAGGGATGCATGATGAAAATTATGGTCATTGGTTATTCAAGTTCTGGGAAATCAACATTTTCAAAACGTTTATCACGTTGCTATAATACGCCTATCTTGCATATTGATCGCATCTTTTTTGCACCAAATTGGGTTGAAAGAGATAAAAAAATCGTCGAACAAGAAATCAGAGAATTTATGAAACAAGATAATTGGATCATTGATGGTCTCTATCGAAAAATGGCAACCGAACGATTTGAAATTGCAGATAAAATATTTATTTTTGATTTTAATCGGTTTAAATGTCTTTATGGAGCTATTATAAGACGCATAAAGTTTCACAATCAAAATCGTGATTCAATTGCTGAAGGATGTAAAGAACGCTTAAATTTTAGTTTTATTTGGTGGATATTATTTAGCGGAAGAAAAAAGAATTCTAAGGAATTGTTAAAATCCATTAAACATAATTATAAAGATAAAGTCATTGTTTTTAAGAATAGAAAACAGACCAATCAATATTTGAGAAGCATTGGCTATAAAGGCTCATTTAAATATGAGTGAAATATCACATAGTCGTTGTCGAAATATAGCAAAATATCGTATAATAGTTAAGACTAAAGGTGGGATACAAAATGAGTAAAATTCGCGTAAGATACGCACCAAGTCCTACAGGACTACTTCATATTGGGAATGCAAGAAGTGCATTGTTCAATTATATTTATGCACGTCACTTTGGTGGCGATTTTATTGTTCGTATCGAAGATACAGATGTAGCAAGAAATGTAAAAGGTGGTGAAGCTTCTCAATTAGATAATCTAAGATGGTTAGGGCTAGATTGGGATGAATCTCCTGACAAAGGCGGCAAGTATGGACCTTATCGTCAACTTGAACGTCTAGATTTATATCAAAAGTATGCAAATGAACTATTAGAAAAAGGATTAGCATATAAAGATTTTCGTGAAGATGGCGACAAATTCGCGATAAGATTTAGAGTGCCTGAAGATCAAACCTATGTATTTGATGATATTGTTCGTGGTGAACTCAAGTTTTTAAGTAAAGATGTTGAAGATTGGATTATTATGAAAGATAACGGAATTCCAACCTATAACTTTGCTGTTGTTATCGATGATCATTTAATGGAAATCACGCATGTATTGCGCGGTGAGGAACATATTACAAATACGCCAAAACAAATTATGGTTTATCGTGCTCTCGGATGGACGGAACCAAAATTTGGTCATATGACGATTATTGTGAATGAACAGAAGAAAAAACTTTCTAAACGCGATAAAAATGTCATTCAGTTTATTTCCGAATATGCTTCTATGGGTTATCTTCCAGAAGCAATGTTTAATTTTATTGCCCTTTTAGGTTGGTCTCCATCAGGAAACCAAGAAATTCTATCACAAGAAGAAATAATTAAAGGATTTGATCCAAGTCGTCTATCTAAAGCACCAGCTATGTTTGATAAAGAAAAGCTTGCATTCGTCAATAGCAAATACATTAAAAAATTGAGCGTCGAAGACTTGGCACAAAAAGCTTTACCTTATTTAAAAAATGCTAATATTGATATACCAAATGAAATATGGTTACATACTTTGGTGTCCATCTTACAAGATAGAATGACTCATATTGGTGAAATTGCTGATTTATATCATGCGTTTTTCCATGATCAATTTTTGATTCAAGATGAAGCGTATCAATTTTTGGTTGAAAATAATTCCTCAAACATTCTTGAATCTTTTATGAACCACTTGAAGATGAGTAGTTTTATACCAGAAGAAATAGAAGGACTCATTAAGCAAACAGGCGTTGATACTAATACAAAAGGTAAACCACTCTTCATGAGCTTAAGAATTGCAACCACAGGGGATATGCACGGTCCAAGTTTACCAGTTTCATTATCATTACTTGGAAAAACCCGTGTACTTTCACGTTTAGAACAAACCATCAAGAAACTTAGAGGTGAATCATGAGAAAGATTGGAATAGTTATCACAACATTGGTTTTCGCACTTATACTCATAAGTTGTGGACCAAGAACAAGCGTTAAAGGATATTTTTTAGATATTGATGAACGCACAACGTCAATCATATTTTCTATTGAACTTGAAGACCCAAATGATGAAATTACTGGGAATGTCATCGTAGAACTTATTGATGTTAAAACGAATGCTATTGTGAATTCAAAAACACTGTATCAAGAAAATGAATATAGCAATATCAATTTCACAGGACTTGATAATAAAGGCGATTACAAAATTGATGTTCGTGTCACAATCGGAAGAGAATCAAAGGTTGTGGTTTCACATGATGTTGATTTGCAATCTTTAGAAACTAAGGTGATTACATCAGTAGAAGATTTTATGGATATGGCAAGTAATCCAGAAGGAAACTACGAGTTAGGTCAATCAATTGATTTTTCAAATGTAAGTTTTCTATCACCATTTGGAAGTGTATCCAAAACATTTTCTGGAACATTTGATGGCAAAGGATATACTTTATCAAATATTACATTTGGATCCATTACAGGTAATGTAGGTCTATTTGGATATGTCTCTTCTGGAACGATCAAGAATTTAAATATAAATAATGTCAAAATTGGGTCACCAGATGCGCGCTTAACCACACAAACGGCATCAAAAATAGGTGTTCTTGCAGGCTATGTTTCAAGTTCTGATGCAGTGATTGAAAATATTTCAATTGATCAAGCTGAAATTTATGTCACTTCAAGCTCATCATATCAAATTCATGTTGGTGGTGTATTTGGAGACTTAAGAGCGGTGGCTAAAAATATAGAGCAAAGAAATGTAATGGTTGATGTGTTAACGACATCTTATGCAAAAGTTAACGTGGGCGGTGTTGCAGGTTTTGTGGGAGAGCAAGGCGGTCTTAGACAGGTATTGAGTTACGCAGATATTTATCAAGAAGTTATTGGTGATTATGTCGATATTTCAACGAAAACATGGAATATTAATGTAGGTGGCGTTGTTGGTGATTTTAATTCACGCTTAAGTCGTGGTCTTCAAGAAGTCATTCATACTGGAAATATAAATGTAGATTTAGATTTTGGAACTCCAAGCGGACAAAAAGGCACATATGATGTTTATATAGGCGGATTAACCGGAAGATCATACGGCCAAATTTATCAAGCGATGTATGAGGGATCAATTGCTCTAAATCACACGGAAAATGAGTTTGAATCAAGTATCATTAAGTCATTTTATGTTGGTGGAATTAGCGGATACTATGAATCTAATTTCATTATTGACCATGTCGTATATTTTAATAATACAAGAAGTATTGATTTAAATGTCTCAGAAGATAGTAAAGTATATCTCTCTTACACAGTAGGTGCTATTCCAATAACACTTAATCATGAGTTTGGTCATACTGGAGAAGGTACATTAACTAAAAACGGTAGTGCTTTCGTAGAAGTAAAACCTTCACCAATCATTGACTCACTTGAAGGTTACTTTACATCTGAATTTATGACTAGTCCTAAAAACGAATAATTAAACGAAACGATATCATATAGATATCGTTTTATCTCATAATGGAGGTAAATCTTATGAAGATATCTAAAACGCGCTTTATCAATTATGCACGTTGCAAAAGATTTTGTGCACTAGATGAAATTTATATGGAAAAAGACAAATCTATCGTCGCATTTAGTGATGATCCCGAACTTGATGATCTCATGAGCTTAGAAAATAAATCAAAAATCATTGCCATTTTAGAATCGATGACTGATGATGACGATGAAGATATAATCGAAAAAGAAGATCCTCAAATGGAGATTATGTTACCTTATTATAATAAAATTGAAATTCTCGCAGGAGATGCAATAAAGAACAAGTATAAGGGTGATGTCATCTATAATCTTGATACTTATAAACAAAAAAAGTTCTCATTTGAGAAAGATGGTTTTCAATTTTATTGTTTCTTAGACGGTTATCAAGAAGATAAAGAGCGTATTCGGATTTTCGAAGTTAAAGCAACCACTTCTAAAAAATTTATTGAAATGAAGTTTACCGAAGATAAAGTTAAAACTCCAGTTTTTGATTATTCACCGGATGGCATTTTGATGCTTCAAGAAGACTTAGGAAATCATTTTGGAGCTAAGTATCAAGAAAAAATCCAAAGTATTAAAACAAAGTTATCAGATGTTGGTCGTTATGTTTATGACATTAGTTATTAACGGTATGTTATTGATAAATCACTTAAAATTGATAAACCTGTTGATTATTTTTTAGTGGTCTTA
>Ga0172377_10001983_pt1 | contig 20939 bp, 20 predicted proteins | sample Pumphouse3metaG_FD_119749 | JGI IMG/M metagenome (GOLD analysis project Ga0172377, IMG submission 119749) | Leachate microbial communities from a municipal landfill in Southern Ontario, Canada - Pumphouse #3 metaG | ecosystem: Engineered > Solid waste > Landfill > Unclassified | place: Canada...
GTAAAATGCGCTTCGTTTGGAGGGGAAAAACGGTTTGCAAAAGCGTTCACGCTGGATATCCCTCCCGCGTCATCCACCCCTGTCTGCACGTTGCCTTCGTCTCTTTTGGATTCCGTCAGGACAGAAGCGTTCCTGTATGTGAAACTGAAGTGCAATGACCTGTACGCGGAAAACACGTTGTTCCTGGACCTTCCCAAACATTGCGCCTTGGAGGACCCGGCGCTGACGGTTTCCGTCCAACAGGCAGAAGCTGGTTTCTTGGTGACGCTCCGATGCGAAAAGCCGGCGTTCTGGGTGACGCTGGACGCGGGTCAGACCAACGGAATCTTCTCCGACAACTGGTTTGACATGCGTCCGACGGGAGAGAAGCAGGTATGGTTCCATACCAACGATCGCATCTCCGTTTCGGAGTTCCAGGAACGCCTCTCCGTATATCACCTGTACGAAAGCGGGAGATGATCAATCCCAGAGCTCAACGTGGGGGCTGTTCCAACAGTCTGAGGTTATCAGACGTCATGGGAACAGCCGCTTTCGTATGTTCTCAAGAAGCGATCAAGACAAAAACAGACCAATCCATACGCCTTGTATTTCATGGTCTGCTTTCATGATCGCGCGTGGCGTCAGTCGATGCTGGTTTCCTTCTCCTGCAATTCCAAGGCCGCGACTTGTGCGTCGGTCAGGAATGCGGACGGAGCAGGCTCGGCTCCCTGTTTCCACTGGATCAGATTGACGAGGAAGAAGGTCGCCGCGCCGACCGCGCATCCGAAGACCACTGGCAGGATGCCGAGGTAGAATCCCCCCTTGGAGAGAAACTGCCAGACGATGACGCCGATGGTACCGGTGATGATCGACAACTGTCCGGAGCTTTTCGTAGCGCGAGGGACAACCATCCCCAGGCCATAAGCCGCGAACGGACCGGAGCAACGGATGGCAAAGGCGAAGGTGTTCATCGTAATGATGTCTACCCCACCAAGGGATATCGCCATGGCGATCAAGCAGGCGATGACGTTGCACAGCCGGGTGGCGAAGATCACCTGCTTGTCTGTCAGTGGCCTGTCGGCCCTGAAATACTTCATGTAGATGTCACGGATGAACATCGTCGACATGCACAGCAGGTTCGAGTCGGCCGAACTCATCGTCGCGGAAATGATTGCCGCCGAAACAAACCCGGTGATGAATGTCGGCGCGAAATGCTCGGTGACGTCCATCATCGCGGTCGCTCCGGTGATGCCGGGAATCTGGTCCTTCATCGCGAGGGCCGCAAGACCGAGCAAAGTGGGGAAAAACGCCATCGCGGCCATCAGCAGTCCAGACAGCAGCGACGCATTGCGGGCGGTCTTCTCATCCTTGGCTGTCTCAAAACGGCTGATCATCTCAGGACCAGAAAGGAACGTGCAGAAATAGTTGAAGATGTATCCGATGATGACGACCCAGCCGATCTTTGTGATGTCCAGCTGCGAAGCGGGAAGTTTTGCGGACAGCGCATCCCAGCCTCCGCACCCATGGATGACAATCGGTGTGGCGATGGCGAGTCCGACGAGGATGATGATGAACTGGACCAAGTCGGATATCTGGTCGGCGATCATGCCTCCGAGTGTCGTATAGAGAATGACGACGATGCCCGCGATGATCAGACAAACGTTCAGCGGGATGCCCGTCAATGTGGTGATGACCGCACCTGAGGCGGCGATCTGTGACGATGTCAGGCAAAACAATGCCAAGATGTTCAACACGGCGGAGAACGTCGCGCTCGGCTTTCCGAAACGCCGCTCAATGACTTCCGGAATCGTCACGGCCATCGTCTTACGGATCTTCGGCGCGAAATAGGCAAGCGGAATCATCGCGATCGACGCGGCAAGCACATACCAGACGGCACTCATGCCCCAACTTCCGAAGGCCTTGTTCGCCAACCCAGTCGTCGAGCCACCACCGATATTGTTGGCGGACAGCGAGAAGGCCACCATGAACAAGCCCATCCGTCGTCCCGCGATCATGTAGTCCTTGCTGCTCTTGATCTTCAGTTTGCCGACGATGTAGCCGATTACCAGCATTCCAATCAGGTACACACCGACGATCAGAAGCGCTCCACTGTTGATTTCCATACTCTTCTCCCCAAACAGTAAGTTATATTGTGATGGGAACAGCGTATCACGACATTTTGACAAGGAAAATGGTGAATTTTGAGATTTCAAACACGAATCTTACGATTTTACCACCAAGAACTGAGAGCTATTCCACCACAGCGCTTGAAGTACGGCGAACGAGCAATCTAAGGATATCTTTTGGATCTTGGATAGGAAACCACAAACAAAAAAAAGCCCGCAGGTGTTGCCCTGCGGGTGAAAGAACAATGGAACGTCGTTACTGGGGGTTTGCGGCTTTCCAAGCTTCCCAAGCAGCCTGAACTTCTTTGGCGACCTGAGCAGGAGTCTTGGTTCCAAGACCGATGTTCTGAAGTCCATCGTTGATGACGTTGTACACATCACCAGCAAGCACACCGTCGATAACCGGGGTGATGGTCGTGTACTTGTTGTAGTACGCGGCACGCTTGGTGATGAACGGCTCGAGGTTGTTGTCCTTGGCTACCTTGGCGACGTCGATCGTCTTCAGGGACGGGAACGAAGCGCCGGTGGTCAGACGGTAGGTCTGCACATACTCGCCTTCCAGGAACTTGATCAATCTCCACGCAGCCGCTTCTTTGGCCGATCCATCGGGAATCGAGGAGCTCATGCCCCAACCAGTTCCGACGACACCAGAGTTGGAATCATGGATGATCTCACCAGGAAGAGCCGGCATAGCCATCAACTCGAACTCGTTCTGCTGGCGCTCCGGACTGATCAGACCCTGTCCGGTGGTGATATCCGTCTGGAAGCTCGCCGTTGACCAGTCGCCGTCGATGTAGAACGCGGCCAGATTGGACGCGAACGCGCCACGAGAAGAACCGTATCCGCTCTGCAGACTGTTGCGGTTGATCATGCCACTCTTGTACATGTCATCGATCAGGTTCAGGGAATCCAGGAACCACTTGTCGGTGAACTTGATCTCGCCGTTGGCAAGCCTGGTATACCAGTCCGTCCCGCCGTAGCGGCCTACGACCAGAGAGAACAAGCAGGACTGCATTACCCACGCGTCCTTGTTGTCCATGGCGATCAGATCGATGCCCTTGGCCTTCAGCGCGGGGATCATCGCCTTCATGTCCTCATAGGTCTTCGGAACTTCAAATCCGTTGTCCTTCAGGAGTTTGGTGTTGACATACAGCATGTTGGTCGTCGTGATGCCGTTGGGAAGCTCGCCAAGATATCCGGCGAACTGCGGGGCAAGCGCGGCGGGATTATACTTGTCGACCAATCCATCCTTTTTCAGGAACGGCATCAAATCCTTGACGCTGTGGGTGGTATGCAGACTGGTGGATCTTCCACTCGGCCACATATAGATGACATCAGGAACCTGACCAGCGGCGATGTACGCCTCGGTCTTCTGATGGAACGGTTCGTTGAACAGATCCTCACGGACAAGCTTGATGTCCGGATTGTCTTTTGCGAACTTGTCCCAGATCATCGTGACCTCGTTCGCGCTGTTCGGTTCAGACATATCGAGATAATTCAGAACCGTCAATGTGATCGGCTCTCCCGCTTTCGTTTCCGTGGTCGCAGCCGGCGCGCTTTCCTTGGTTCCCTGGGAGAACACGGGGATTGCTGCCATCAGCAATGCCAAGCAAACAACAAGACCCTTTTTCAAACCTGTCATTTTCACTCCTCCTATGACAAATTCTTGTGATATGCAAATTAGTTCATACATTGTACAAACTAATTTTACCATCGTTCTGGTGAGCTGTAAACAAAATTCGTATCAACTCACCCCTTGACCGCGCCGGCGCTGACGCCTTTGGTGATCTCCTTGTGGAACACCGCGTAGAACACCAGCATCGGGATCAATCCAATGACCAACGAGGCGAACTGTTTGCCGAAGTCACTGGACAGAGCGCCAGCGAATTTCTGCACACCGACCGGAAGGCTCTTCAGGCTTTCCTTGCTGGTCAGAATGTTGATCAACATGAATTCGTTCCATGTCCCGGTAACCGTCATGATCGCCACCGTCGTGGCCACCGGAGCGGCCATCGGCACGATGATCGCCCCGAAAATCTTGAAGTAGGTGGCGCCATCGATACGGGCCGATTCCACCAACGCGGTGGGGATGCTCTTGATGTACTCCGTACAGAGGTAGATGCCCATCGGCATGGCGATGCCGATGTAGGGGATCAATACGCCCAGACGGGTATTGTACAGATGCGCCCAGTTGGCCAGCAGGAACAACGGAACCATGATGGACTGGAGCGTCAGCAGCAGCCCGATGACGAAGGAACCGTGCAAAAACGGCGTCGCCTTGTTTGCGATTTTGGCGAACGCGAAACTGGCCATCATGCTGAAGATCAACGTGACGACGGTGGTGATGCCGGTGTAGATGACGCTGTTCATGATCATCGTGGGGAAGTTGCCTTTCACCCACGCGTAGGTGTAATTCAGCGTCGTCCATTTCTTGGGGAATCCCAAACGGTTCAGCTGGAACTCCGTGGTGGTCTTGAAGCTGTTCAACACCAACCAGATCAACGGATACAGCGCAAGAACGGTAAAAGCCAGCAATACCAGATACGCCACAAACAATCCGATGCGAGAGGTCACTGACCGTTTGTCCTTGATGTTCGCCATAGGTTATTCCCTCCCCCCGAATTTGTTCTCCGCCAGCTTGGTAAGGCCGATCAACAGGAAGCTGATGGCCACCATCACCGTACTGATGGCGTTTGCCATCGGGTAATCCGGCGCGTTGATGAACGCCTTGTCATACATGTAGACGGAGAGAACCGACGTCCGGTGAGCCGGACCTCCGGCGGTCATGACGTAGATCAAATCAAAGCTCTTCAAGCTTCCGCTGATGGCCAGGATGGCGCTGGTGACGATGACACCGGAGAGCGCGGGCAGAATGATGTACCGGAGCGCCTGCATCTCGCTGGCACCATCAATCTTCGCCGCCTCAATGATCGAACTGTCAATCTTCTGCAAGTTGGCGATGAAGATGATCAGGTAGTTGCCGGTGTACATCCACAGGATGACGAACAACACCGGCGCCATCGGATGATTGACCGACCCTTGGTACACATAATCCGGTTTGAACATCTTCACCAGTTCCGGGTACGCGCCACGCGGCGAGAAAAACGCGCTCCACAAAATACCGATGACAACGGTGGAGATGACGCACGGCAGGAAGATCATCGACTGGAAGAAATCCGCCGCCTTGACGATGCCGCGATACAGGATGTAGGCCAGAATGAAACCAAGCGGAATCTGCCCGAACACGGAGATCAAGACGATCCACATGTTGTTTTTCAGCGCCATGTAGAAGTACGGATCATGGAACAACACCTTGTACTTGTAGAAGCCGACCAGCTTCCATGGCACCTTGGCGCCAAACAGTTTGCCCCCTTTGAAGTTGCTTACCGAAAGCAAAATGGAGACAACTGTCGGAAACGCCAGCACGAGGAAATAAATTAGAAACCCCGGCAGCACCAGCATCCAGTACGCGGTGCGTTGCTCCCGCAAGGAGCTTTTCATCGTCGCATGTTTTTCAATCATCTTCTTCCCTCTTTTGGTATCCATGCTGCATGGAACGTTTCGACTGCGCCAACACGTCATCCCACGTGAAATGGCACCGATTTTCCATCTCGGTAAGTTCCGGAACGGAAAACAATTTCTCAAGGAACATCAACGCCGCGCCTTCCGCCACTACGGTATCCTCCGCGTTGCAGACAAGCGTACAGCCCACCTTTTTCAATACCGCTTTGAACTGGGGGCACCTGCGTTCCATCATGGAATCCAGCCGCGCCTGGTCACTGAACGGTTGTCCATGGATGAACACGGTGCGGGGATCCAGGACGGAAACGACGGGAACCAGCGAGGCGAACAGATCGGCCATCCAGGATTCCCACGCTTCCGGTTCACTGGCGGAGCGGACCAACACATCACGGTCAAGACCGGTCTGTCCAAGGTTGTCCCCTCTCCACGAAAGCGTACAGATCTCACCACTGGCATGGTGGCTGCCGGCGTAGATTTTTCTTCCCAGGCACAGGCCGATGCCCACACCGATGCCGCTGCGGTCACCGAACTGGTAACTGCCTTCATGATAATCGGCGATCACCGTAATGAAATCGCCAAGATCAATGCCACGGTGGTGGGCCATTTCCAGCCACGCGGTGCAATTGGCGTCGTTCTCGACGAACACCGGCACGTGATAGCGCTTATGGAAAAAGGAATAGCAATCGTAGTTATGCAATTTGAACGGTTCTGCGTACAGGATCACGCCATTATCCGCATTGACGATGCCAGGGATGCCGATGCATACGGCAAGAAGCGGAATTCCAACCTCTTCCACTTTCTCCAACGCGATCTTCATCAGGAACGTGAACACCCCATCGAAATCCACCTGGGGGATATTGCCACTCTGCTTCCACAGCACCGCTCCGGTGAGGTCAAGCAATACGGCGCGGTAGTGGGATGGCTGGATATCGAAACCAACCACACAACCGAAGGAGGGATTCAATCGAAGCGTGATGGGCTTTCTCCCGCCCTTGGACATGCCATCCCCCGTCTCCCCCTCATAGACGACGTTTTCGTCCAGCAACGTGGAGATGATCGAAGTCACCGTGGAACGGTACAAGTCAAGCTGACGCGCGATCTCCACCCTGCTGATGCCAGGGTTCTTCCAGATCATCTGGCTGACCAGGGCGATGTTGGCGTTCTTCTGATAATTGTTGTTGTTTATTCGCATGACTTGTCCTATACTTACATTGCATCAGGCAGGAATTGTTCGTACCTTGTACAAACTAATGTACACCCTGTTCCCACCCCTGTCAACAAAAAAATACCGCGGAGGTTTTGCATGATTTCCTACAATTATCAGGTACCTGCGCATGAGTTGTTGCTTCCATCCCCCAAAAGCATGGAAGAATCCGGCGGCCTGCTCAAACTGCACCTGGGCAGCGCCTACGCCCTTGATGAATCATTCAGACCCCTCGCTCCCCTATTGGAATCCCAGCTGGGACTGAACGAGGGATGCGAGGATGTGCTGCTTGGCCGCTCACCCGAACCGCTTCCCAAGGAAGCGTATACCCTGAAGGTCACCAAGGAGCAGGTCGTCGCCAAGGCGAGCGACATCCACGGGATGTTCAACGCCATCCAGACGCTCCGCCAACTGTATCTGGCAAATGATGGCCTGATCCCCTGCTGTCGTATCGAGGATGCGCCGGCATTCCCATGGCGTGGGTTCATGCTGGATTGCTCCCGTCACTTTTTCCCGGTGGATGAGATCAAAAAGTTGATCGATGTGGCCGCGATGCATCATCTGAACGTCTTCCACTGGCATCTGACTGACGACCAAGGGTGGCGTTTCCCGGTACAAGGGTATCCCCGGCTGGAGGAGATCGCCAGCAAACGGGTTGACCACGCGTACACCGACGGCCGGACCTATGGTGGCTTCTACAGCGAAGCGGACATCAAGGATGTGGTCCAGTTTGCCGAGGAGCGGATGGTTACCGTCGTGCCGGAGATCGAATGCCCCGGCCACGCGAGCGCGCTGCTCGCCGCCTATCCGGAGCTGGGCTGTTCCGGCGGCCCCTACCATGTGCGTGACCAGTGGGGGATATTCCCCGAGGTGATGTGCCCGGGCGAAGAGAAGGTGTTTGCCTTCATGGAAGCCGCCTTGGACAGCCTGTGCAGGCTGTTCCCCGGCCCATACATCCACATTGGGGGGGATGAGTGCCCCCACACCGCGTGGAAAAGCTGTCCCAAATGCCAGAAACGGATGCGGGAGGAAGGAATCGCCAACGAGGATGAACTGCAGGGCTGGTTCACCACCAAGATCGCCGAAATGGTCCACGCCCGTGGGAAGCGGTGCATCGGTTGGGATGAGGTGTGGGAATTCGCCGCGAAGGACAGCCTTCCGGATGATTTGATCATCATGTCATGGAGAGGCGCCGAAGGAGGCGTTTCCGCGGCAAAGCAGGGACACCAGATCATCATGTGCCCCAATACGGAAGGCGTCTATCTGGATTACCGGCATACCAATGATCCCAACGAGCCGGGAAACCTGGGGGTCTCCACCATCATGCAGACGGCGCGGTTCGATCCCATCAAGGAAGGCGTGGACCGTTCTCTGGTATTGGGAGGACAAGGAAACCTTTGGACGGAGAAAGTGCCGTTCGGAAGGATGGCGGAGTATCTGTTCTACCCTCGTCTCGCTGTCATCGCCGAGCGTCTGTGGCAACCACAGGATCCGGCAGGGCTGCCCGACAAACTCTCCTGGGAAGGGAAGAAGCTGGACAAACTTGGCGTTCTCTCCTACCGGGGCCCGTTGGAATAAACGCCTTTGGACATGAAGAAACCTCCCCGTCATGAGGAGGTTTTTTCATCTTCACGAGCGCTTCTGGTATTTTTCCTGGAGCAGGTGATGTTCTCCATCCCGATAGATCAACAGGTTGAAGCCAACCTTGGTGATCACTTCCCCACCCACCTTGTCAGCGAGTTGGTGGCCGATCGTCTCCGCATCCTCTTTGTGGGATTGGAAACGCACCTTCACCAGTTCCTGCGCCTTCAGCGCCAGATCCAGATGCGCCGCGACACGATCATCAAAGCCGTTCTTCCCTACCATGACCACCGGGGAGAGCGTCTGCCCATAGTTCCGTAAAAACGCGCGAAAATCACTGTCCATAGGCGGAACGCTACTCCTTTTCTCCTGCTTGGTCTAGTCCTGGTACTGCTTAGTCACCAAAAAGCGCTTGACCTTTTTCGTCGAAGTCATCGGAAACGGCTCATCAACTACGGTGACCCGTTCGATCTTCTTGTAACTCTGCAGCTCCTTGTTCACTTCGGAGACAATCTCTTCCATCCGTTTCTGGATGAGCGCCTTGCCATCCTGGGGATGGGCGTCCATCACGCTCTTGGCGTACTTCTGGTCGGGATAGATCAACGCGCGGATTCCTTCGCTCTTCGTCTCCTTGTCGATCAGATACCCGATGACGCAGATCGTGTCGATCTCCTCGTACAGCTGGAAGTGGTCCTCAATCTCCTCGGGGAACACGTTCTTTCCGCCTTCGGTGACGATGATGTTCTTCGCCCGTCCGGTGAGGTAGAGGAATTTGTCCGCCCCGATGTGCCCGACATCTCCGGTATTCAGCCATCCATCATCGGAGAGCACCTCTTTGGTGGCTTCTTCGTTGTGGTAGTAGCCTTGCATGACGTTCGGTCCCTTGATGTAGATCAAGCCGTTGCCATCCTCATCGGGATCGACGATCTTCACCTCTTCCAACGGGAACGAACGTCCCACGCTGGTCAGTACGAAATGGTAGATCGGGTTCAGGTGGGTGATGGGGCTCGCCTCGGTAAGTCCATACCCCTGGACAAAGTCAATACCCAACTCGTTGAACATCCGGAACGTCGACGGGGGAAGAGGTCCTCCACCGCAGATGCAGATGCGGTTCTCCGCAAGTGAAAGCTGGGAGAGCAACGGTTTGAACATCTTCTTGCCGATGTTCTTGCCGAACTGCTTCTTCAACAGTCCGGAGAAGCCCATCATCATGCGGACGACGCCGTAGACGACGATTCCTTTCTTCCGCACGCCTTTCATCAAGGCGGCGATCATCTTGTTGAACAGCATCGGCACGCCGAGGAACATCGTCACGTGCCCTTCCTTCAGTTCCTTCAATACCTGGCTGATGACCAACCGCTTGCCGAAGATACAGGCAGCGCCCACGGAGAACGACTCGACGAACACCGCCAGCATCGTGTAGGCGTGATGGATCGGCAGAATGGCGTAGAACACATCGGTGGAGAAAATGTCCATCTGGGACTGCGCAATGAAACAATCGCTGACCAGGTTCTTGTGGCTGAGCATGACGCCTTTGGGCGTTCCCGTCGTACCGCTGGTGAACAGGATGGCGGCGGTATCCGTCTCCACCGCTTTGGTCCGCGGCAGTTCTTCCGTTTCCTGGCAGTCCAAAAGGAACGGATGATCCGGATCATCCTCCTCCAACGAAACCTTGAACGAGGTATGCTTACCCACGTCGTTGATGCGTTCCCTGTCGACGCACAGACCTTTCAGACCGGCGAAGTCGATCAATTTCTCCATTTCATCATCGTGGAGGGAGTAATCCAATGGAACCACGATGGCCCCACTGTACAGGATCCCCAGGTAGGCGATGGCCCATTCCGGGCTGTTCTTGCCGGTCACCCCGACCCTGTCTCCTTTCACCACGCCTTTGGAAACAAGCCAGTTGCCGAACCGAGAGATTTTTTCCCTGGCTTGGGCATAGGTGAACACTTCCTTCTTTGGGGACATCGCGATGAAACTGTTGTTGTTCGGGTACCGTTTTGTCGTGATGTCAAACAATTCCACCACCGTGGGCCATTCTCCGGTGAAGTCTTTTCCCCGGAACTCATCAAGCCATTTCCAGACTGATCCATCATCGCGCAATTCCATTTCGACAACGCTCCTCTCTGAGATGGTTGTATCGTATCCCCCGTAGGGGAAATATGCAATATTTATATTGACGAAAAGTGTAAGATTGTCATAAAAGTGGCCATCCTTGCCCATTTTCCGTTTTGTGGCTACACTCTTGTCGCCATGGATTTCACCTCATTCGATGAAGTCGTCTCCTACATGGAGAGCTTCACCAACCTGGAAAAACAGGTCGACCACTATACGGTACGCACGTACCGACTTGACCGCATGCGCGCGTTGATGGACCATTTCGGGCACCCCGAGCGCGCCTATCGGAAACTGCACATCGCCGGCAGCAAAGGAAAGGGCTCCACGGCGAGTTATCTGGCCAGTGGATTGGTGGCGCTTGGCTATCGCACCGGACTGTATCTCTCCCCTCATCTGTTTGACTACCGGGAACGGTTCTTGGTGGATGGCGCGTTCGCCGATGACGCGTCGCTGGTGAAAGCGGGAAACATTCTGAAACAGGGAGTCGATGACTTCACCTTCACCGACCAATGGGGCGAGACAAAACCGACGACCTTCGAGTTGTACACCACCTTCGCGTTTCTCCTGTACAAGGAACTGCGCTGTGACTGGGTAGTGTTGGAAACCGGCCTGGGAGGCCGGCTGGACGCAACCAACGTGGTCATCCCCGAAGCGAGCATCCTCTGCCCCATTGAACTGGAGCATACCCGGATCCTGGGAGACACCATCGAGAAGATCGCCATTGAGAAAAGCAAGATCATCAAGGACGGGGTTCCCGCGTTCGTTGGCTTGGAGACGGAGGACGCCATGCGGGTTTTCCAGAACGAAGCGAAAGAACGGAACAGCCGGCTCTACAGTCTGGCCGAAGAATTGAAGGCGATGGAATACCGGACCACGTTCCAAGGAGAACGGGTGCATCTGGTGTGGAACAATGGGATGGAAGATCATCTGACGCTGAAGATGATCGGGGAAGTACAGGCACAGAACGCGGCGCTGGCGCTCCTGACCCTTCGGACCCTTGGGCTGTACGACGCCCAGAAAACCATCCCGGCGTTGGAAGCGAACACGCTTCCCGGACGGTTTGAAAAGATTTCCGACGCGCCCGCCATCTACGTGGATGGGGCCCATACGGTCAATTCACTCCGCGCGCTGGTCCATTCGTATGTCAGTCTGTACCCCGAAGGTGAACGCACCGTCATCTACGGCGCTCTGCTGGACAAGGACCACCGGCATATGTGTTCCTTGCTTCTCTCCGCGTTCACCCACATTCTGATCAGCACCCCGGGCACGTACAAGAAAAGCGACATCAACGCCATCTATGAGGTGTTCATGGCCGATCCCGCGTCCAAGGGCAAGGACATCCGTTTGATCCCGGACAACCGGCAGGCGCTCTCTGAGGCCAAACGGCTGGCGGGACCAGACGGCGCGATCCTCGTCACTGGTTCTTTCTATCTTTCCGGAGCCATCGATCATCTGGTGCGAGGCAAATGATGGAACCGATGCGGCTGTTCATCGGCATCCCCGTTCCTCCGGACGCCGTTTCCCGTATCAGAGACATCCAAGATGACCTGAAGGACCACGTCAGTCGGGGAACGTTCAGCGACGAAGGGAATTTCCATCTCACCTTGGCGTTTCTCGGCGGGACCGACCCCGATCGCGTCCCTTCCCTCATCAAGGCGCTTTCCCCCATCGACGGAACGGAGTTCTCCCTCACCTTCTCCCATTTCGGAACGTTCCGAGGCAAACAGGGGGATGTAGCGTTCATCGCCCCCGATGAGGAACCGGCGCTTCAGTCGCTCAACGACCAAGTGACAAAAGCACTCAAGGGCGCATCATTTCCCTTTGACGACCGGCCGTTCCGCCCACACCTGACGTTGGGAAGAAACGTGCGGTTCTCAGGAGCATACCATCCTTCGTTTTCCCCGATCTCCTTTGGATGCCGCTCATTCCACCTGTACCACTCCCATCGGATTGACGGAAAACTGACCTACACCCCATTGGCCACATTCGTCCTGGCGGGTTGACTTTCCTTTCCTGCATGGTACAGTGAGAGGAAGATGGAATCATACCAACATCTCAACGCCGCTGCCTGGGACTGGGAGTCCCAGCGGGGCAACATATGGACGGAAGGGACGGACGACGCCTCCGTCGAGCGGGCCCGCGCCGGGAATCCCGCCATTTCCCTGACCCCGTTCAAACCGGTACCCATTCCTTGGATTGCGCCGTTTCACGGAGAACAAACGCTTTGCATCGGTTCCGGTGGCGGACAACAGGCCATTCTTCTGTCCGCCTATGGATGTGAGGTCACCGACCTGGACATCTCTTCACGGCAATTGGAGAAAGACAGGGAAATGGCGGAACGCCACCATGTCCCGGTCCGGACGGAACAGGGGGATATGCAGGATCTCTCCCGCTTTGCTGACGGCATGTTCTCCCTGGTGTTCAATCCGACCTCCACCTGTTTCGTCGCCGACGTCACCAAAGTATATCGAGAGACGTTCCGCGTGTTGCGGCACGGAGGCTGCTTCCTCACCTCGGTCACCAACCCGGCGATGTACCTGTTCAACGAAAAACTGATCCCCAAGGGAAAACTCAAAGTCCGTTACACGCTTCCTTACAGTGATTTGAAAAGCTTGTCTCAAAAGGAAATCCACGCCATGCGCGCTCGGCACGATACGTTCGAATTCTCCCATTCGATGAACAGTCTCATTGGAGGATTATGCCGGGCGGGATACGTCATTGAAGATTTTTATACGGATGAAAGCGGGAACCAGACGCTTGACAGCTTCCTCGGAGAATGCTATTTCGGCGTCAAAGCGAGGAAACCATGATCGATCCATTTTCGCGCATGCTGGTCTGTGATCGGAAGGAACCCCTCTGGGCATTCTCCCGGGCACAGAACGCCCTGCTCACCGCCCGGGTCGCGGAAGTGGAGGCGTTCAACACCTATGGCCCAAGAGATCACCGTTTCCTCAACCGGTTGCTTGACCTGGCCCAGGCGGAACAGACGGCAAAGGAGTATGACCGTTCATTGGAAAGCTGTCTTGCGTTCGACCGGTACGCCAAAGGTTCCGGAATGTTGCCCCTCAGGCTGGAGAACATCCATCTGATCATCCAAACCCAACTTGCCAAGGGAGACCTCATCGAAGCGGATGAACTCTCCTCCGCGATTCTCAAGGAAACCCACGGTACCGTACTCGGGCAATGGGGAAGCTTCTGGCGTCTGAAAATCCTCAGTCTTCGCGCTGACATCCTGAAGGAGAAAGGACTTCCTGCGTTGGAACGGAAAACGAGGGAAGACGTTCTCGCCTCTTTTGCCGGAGAATTCGGAACGAACCTGTTTGAAACCCAGATCCTGCGCATGTACCTGGGAGAGTGCGAGGAACGGTTGAAGGCGTGGAACGACGCGCGGGGAGACTATGAATCCGTCTACGCGGCGTTTCAGATCAACGGATGGTTCTCCACCGCGGAGGACAAAATCTCATTGCTGGCCCATTGGCATCGGGTTTTGTACCGGGTGGGAGACACGGAACGAGCCATGGAAACCCGCTTCTGGATCCTGAATATGCTCAAGCGGGCGTTCCCTACCGGGACGCCGCAACGAAAGCAGGTGATCACCTACCTTCGCGATTCCGCGCGGGATGAGCGTGAGACACCAGAGCCTTCCCTTTCTTCCCATCCCAGACCGTCCATCCGCTGGTGACCGCGCCGGTGGGACAGACCGCCTTACACCGTCCGCACCGGATGCACAGGCTCTGGTTGGGATTTTTGTAGACGGACAAATCCATCGGGCACGCTTTTGTGCAAGCGTCGCAGTGGATGCAGGTCTTCTCATCCACCCGATAACGATACACACTGATACGGTTGAACTGTCCGTAGATCGCCCCCAGCGGGCAGAGATACCGGCAGAATGGCCGGTAGACAAACACGGAAAGCGCCGCGACGGCGATCAGGATGGAAAGCTTCCAATGATACAGGAATCCCAATGACGAACGGAGCGCGGAATTGGCGAGAGGAAGCGGGATGCCAGCTTCAAGCGTCCCCTGCGGACACACGTACTTACAGAACCACGTCGTTCCCAGTCCGAACGCGTCCACAGCGAACAGCGGCAACAGGATGACGAAGATGATGAGGAGCAGATACTTCAGCCAGACAAGAATCTTGTCCCCGGGAAGTTTCTTCCATTTTTTGCCAAGGGGAATCCGATGGAGCGCTTCCTGCACCAACCCGAAGGGGCAAAGCCACCCACAAACCAGACGCCCCAGAGCCGCGCCGAAGAGAAACAGCCAGCCTACGGCATACACGATGCCGCTTTTCGTCGCCAGTGAGGACTGGAGAGACCCCAGCGGACAGGCTCCCAGCGCGCCGGGACAGGAATAGCAGTTCAGACCAGGGACGCAGAAGGATTTGAGCGGGCCGTCATACACCCTGCCCTGACGGAAGCCGGCAAGGTATCCGTTGGAAAGCGCGCTCCAGAGAATCTGCACGATGGTTCGTTTCTCAGCCAAGGCCGACACACTCCAGACAGATCACGCTGGCTTTCTGCCAGACGGCGTCCATACCACCCAGATGGGCGCCGACGAACAGCATCACGACGGCAAGCGCCACGATGCCATACCCTATCCCCCGCTTCATGTCGTCTTCTCCAGCAACGCGATGATGTCACGTTCCATCGATGCCTTGTCCTGGTACCCGATGATCGGACCGGCGATGACCTTCCCCGTCCCGTCCACGTAGAACTTGGTGGGGACTCCCTGCAGGGAGCCGACGGCGTTCATCACGGACGTTTCAGGCTGCAACGTCACTTCCTCAAGACCCGTCTGCTTGAGAATACGCTGGGCCAAGGAGACCTGTCCCATCAAGAGTTTTCCATTACGCGCCAGCACATCGGTGACGACACCAACCACCTGGAGATCGGGATACGCCCTCTGGAGTTCGGCGATGGAAGGCATCTCCTCCCGGCAGTACCCGCAGTAGGTGGCCCATACCGTCACCATGGTCAGTTTCCGGTTGGCGAACAAAGACTGGTCAACGGCCCGTCCGGAAAGATCATGGCCGGAAAACGAGGTGAAATCAGCGCCGAACACGGGAACGACGGACAACAGGAAGACAAGCAACAGTGACAGGACAACGGAACGGGTGCGCATGGATAATCCCTCCATATCGCACTGTAGCGTATGGATTTCCCTACCGTCAACCACAAACGGTTGTCCGGCGCAAACAACGCTTTTCAGCCCCGATAGTACTTTTTCATGATGGTCTGCCAGGTACAGGGTTCCGCAGCGGAGAAATAGCGCATGCGGAGCACGTTGAGATTACTCGGGCATTTCTGGGAAAAAAGGTTCCATTTTTCCCGGAGTTTCCCGCTGTCCATCCCATGTGGAATATAGATGCCATTGATCCTGCACGCTTCGTCAAAATATGCCCGAAACGTGGTATTCGCGGTTGCGTCCGGAACTATTTTTTCGTGGGAATCCATGCCATGCCTGCCTGCGCTGTATTTGGGGTTCGTTCAGCCCCGACGAAAAAGCAGTCTAGCATGATTTATGAGGGGAGTCAAGGTTTCATCAGACTTGGAAAGATCATAACTTTTTGTATTGAAATAAATAAACAATCATCACTCATTTCTCGTATTTTCTCACTACACCGACAACCACACCAGAGATGGAGAGCTCTTCCTCCCTGAGGATGGGAATGTCACGGTAGGCTGGATTCTCCGCGTGGAGCACCGCCATTCCCCCACGCAAACGAAGCCGTTTGATGACGAACGCGCCATCATAGACGGCAAGCACGATGTCCCCGTCTTTGGCGCGGATCTGCCGGTCCACCACCAAAATGTCGCCATCGATGATATGGGCGCCATTCATCGAATCGCCACTGCAGCGGACGCACAGCGTGCTGGTCTTGTGCCGCACCAGATACTCCTGCAGGTTGATGGACTCCTCACTTTGGTCCGCCGCGGGAGAAGGAAAGCCACAGGGGATGATGTCTTGGATGAACGGAATCGTTTCCATGGCTCCATCGTAGCATAATGGTAACATTTGTAAAGTACTTCTTGACGAATCCTTCCCTTTTCGCTCATCATGGAATCATGTGGTACGGACTGTGTGACTGCAACAGTTTCTACGCTTCCTGTGAACGGCTGTTCCGTCCCGATCTGCTCGGCAAGCCGGTGGCGGTGCTCTCAAACAACGACGGATGCATCGTCGCGTTGACCCGTGAGGCGAAACAGGCGGGATTGAAACGGGGGGACGCGCTGTTCAAGGTGAAGGATGTGGTGGACCGTGGCGGCGTGACGGTCTTCTCCAGCAATTATCCGCTGTACCAAAGCGTTTCCGACTGCGTCATGGCGGCATTGAAGGAATTGGTGGGATCGGTACAGCAGTACTCCATCGATGAATCGTTTTTCACCGTGGAAGAAGCGGACCAGGCATGGTGCGACCAGCTGAGGAAGACGATGGTCCAGTGGACCGGCATGCCGGTGGCCATCGCCGTCGCCCGGACCAAAACGCTGGCAAAAGCTGGGGAAGAAGCGTGCAAACACACCACCGGCGCCCTGTTCGTTCCTCCCGAGATGGAAGCGGAACTTCTCAAGAAGACGGCCATTTCCGACGTGTGGGGCATCGGGTGGCGCTCCGGCCCGGCCCTGGTCAAATCAGGCGTGGCGACGGCGTGGGATCTCGTCCAGAAGGATGAACTGTGGATACGACGCAGACTATCCATCACCGGGCTGAAGACCGTCATGGAACTGCGCGGAATGGATGTCATCTCCCTGGAAGAGCCACAGCGGCAATCCATCTGCAGCGGCATCTCGTTCGGCAAACCGATCGACACCCTTGCCGGGCTCCGTCAAGCGGCAGCGCGGCACTGCATGAGTCTGGCGGAAAAACTGCACCAACATCATCTGATGACCACGGAGATCACGGTAAGCGCGTTCACCGACCGGTTTCGGGAAGACTTCATCTGTCCCATCGGAACGATGCGGCTCAGGCAGGCAACCTCCTACGCCCCGGATCTGATCAAAGCGAGCGCGGCGATTCTTCGGGAAATCTATCGTCCCGGCAGGTACAAAGGCTGTCGTGTCTGGGCGAACGGGCTGGTACGCCCCTCCGACCGGCAGTTGGAACTGGACGAAACGGACCAGGATATCCAGCGGCACGAAAAGCGGGATCGGATGCAGGAGACCGTCGAGGAAATCCACGCGCGATACGGCAGGATGTCCCTGGTGCCGGGGGCCACCGGATTGCAAAGCAAAGCGGCGCTGATGCAACAAGGACGTCTTTCCCCCCGCTACACCACCGACATCACCCAGCTTCCCGTGGCGAACGCCAACCGGATCGCCAAGCTGTTCTCATCCGATGGCTGACACGCCACTGGCAAGTTTTTGCAGATACTGGAGGCAGAGCGCCAACCCACGATCCAACGAGGCCAGCTCGACATACTCCTCCCGGGTATGGGCGCCCTTCCCTTCGATCAACCCGAAGCAAACCGAAGGGATCCCCAACGAAAGCGGAATGTTGCAGTCAGTCGAACCGGAGACGGCGTCCACATGGGGAATGCCTTGGGCTTTCATGCAGTCCGACGCCAGCCGAACCATCTCGTCACGACCGGGGATCACCGCTTTTCCACACGGTCTGCTTCCCACTTCCTCCACCGTCACATCCACCCCGTCCTTTTGGGCATCTTCAATGGTTCCCTCAAGCAACCGCCCCATCTTGGACAGCCATTGCTCATGAATGGAACGGTACTCATAGGTGAACGAACAATCCTGGGCGATGGAATTGACGCTGGTGCCTCCGGTGATCGTCCCGACATTGTACGTCGCGGCTCCTTTGGGCGCGATCTGCGTACGGTACAGGGACGCGATCATCTCCGCCGCCTGGGCGATGGCGTTGGGATTTCCAAAGTCAGCGTACGAATGGCCTCCCTGGGAATGGAAGGACAGGCGGTATCTGCGGGATCCGACGGCGCGGGTCACCACGTGCCCAATGTATCCGTCAAAGCTGGTGAAGCTGCGGATCCGCCCGGCGTACGTTTCACAAACGGCGCGCACCCCTTTGAGATTCCCCAGCCCCTCCTCTCCGGAGTTGGCGACGAACAACATGGAATGGGCTGGCTTGACGTTCTGTCTCCGCAGTTCCCTCAGGCTGAGCAGCATCAAGGTGAGATTGGCCGTATCATCCCCCACACCGGGGCAATACAACCGTCCTTCTTCCCACTTCTGGGGCAACATGTCCTCATCAGGGAACACCACATCGGTGTGCGCCGCGACTACGTCGAACGAGGGTCCATCCCCATAGGGAATGATGACGTTCAGCGCCTGGTCGATCTGGGAATCAATTCCCGCTCCGGACAGCCAATTATGGATGAACTGCGCCCGTTGCTCCTCATGACCGGATGGGGAGGGAATATGCGAAAGCGTGGCAAGCAGATCCAACGTTTCCTGTTTCATGCGCCCAGTATACGACATTGTCGTTGGTTGTGGGCAAAATCTTTCAGCATGGCGCACAATTGGGTGAACAACGGATAGCAGGAACGGTATTGTTCCGTAGCCCCAGGATCAGGAAGGAACACTTGGTAGCCGGAAGCATCCGACGGTTCGGGGCGTTCATCGAACCGCTGAACCAGGGAGACCAACGCTCTGGCCGCTTCATACTGGCTCTCCGGAAACCGGTGGACAGGAACTCCAAGCGCGTTGGCCACCACCTGGCACCAGGCGTCACTCCTCGCGCCTCCCCCGATGACGGACACGTACGACGGATGGAGCGCCAGATGCTCCATCGCCATACGCAGGGAGAACGCCACACCTTCCAGGAACGCCAACGCGACGATGGCGCCGGTCGCCTCTCCGTCCAGACCGACGACGGAGGCGCGGATGTCGGGGTCACAGACCGGAAACCGCTCCCCGTTGAGATACGGAACGGCGAACACGCCTTTGGCGCAGGCGGGTTGGTTTCGCTGAAGCAATTGTTCCGCTTCCGCATAGTCCATTCTGGTCAGTTCCAACGCTTTCGCGTAGACATTCGCCGCGTTGAAGAACGGCACGACCCTGATGAACGCGCTGCCCGAGGCGTCCACCAGATGGAACACCCCGTCGGAGGGATGAACCTCATGGGTGATGGTCGCCACCCATCCGGTGGTTCCCAGATTGATGTTGACGTCCCCTTCCTCCACCAGACCGGCGGCATAGGTCGTCGCCCCGCAATCCCCGATACCGGCATATACCGGTACCCCGACGGGCACGCCAAACGAACCGTTGGTCACCGTTGCGATGACCTCACCCGGCGCGCGGAGGGCGGGCAATATCCGGGAAGGAAAAAACAGATCTTTCCTCCACGTCCGGGAGGAAGTGTCATACAGACTGGTGGTGCACGCCGTGGTGGTGTCGCACACCACCTTTCCCGTCAACGCAAGCAACACATAATCCTTGGCGCCGAACAGAACTTTGTCCGTCGTTTTCCAGATTTCTGGTTTGTTCTCCTTCACCCAAAGCATTTTCGCCGCCGGAGAAGAAGCGTCCCCGAACGATTCCAAACGTCGGGCCTGGTCCTCGGCTCGAGTGTCATGGTACAGGATGGCATCCATCACCGCCCGGCCTGTTTTGTCCACCAAAATCAGATCCTGCATCTGGGAAGCGCAGATCACCCCGTCAACGGGACGGCCCTGGATCATGTTCGCCAGCGTCCGGAACGCGGCGATCCAATCCTGGGGATGCTGCTCCCCCTTGTGGGTAGCCACATCCACCGTCCCACGGGAGACGATTTTTCCCTGTTGGTCAACCAACACGCCTTTGACGGAGGTCGAACCGAAATCCAACGAAAAGAACATCACTCCTCCTTCGGACCCAGCCGTTTCTGGGCGATGATGGCGATGATGATGATGCATCCGGTCAGGACGTCCTGCACCCAGGAGGGAATCTGCAGAATGGTCAGCCCGTTGGCGATGACCCCGAGGATCGCCGCGCCGACGAACGTCCCCCACACGTTGGGGACTCCTTCCTCACTGACCGTCCGGCCAAGGAACACGGTGGCGTACGCCTTGAGAAAATAGGCGTCTCCCGCCGAGGGACTCGCCGAACCAAGCCGGCTTGCCAGGAGCATCCCCCCCAGGGCGGCGAATACCGAAGAGAGGGAGAACGCCAGACAAGTCCCCCGTTTGACTCCCAACCCGCACATCCAGGCAGCGGTACGGTTGCCGCCAATGGCGTACAGTTCCCTCCCTGCCACCATCCGGCTGAGGAAGTACCAGACCACCACGCAGAGCGCCAGCATGATCAAGCTGAGCAGGGGGATCCGCGCCGAGCCGAAGGTCATCGTCCCCATCGTGGTGAACGCCTTGGGAAGATTGTGGAAAATCGTGGCGCCGTCACAGATGGCGAACGTCACGCCACCCAGCAGGGTACCGGTGGCCAGCGTGGTGATGAACGA
>Ga0172377_10001987_pt1 | contig 20916 bp, 15 predicted proteins | sample Pumphouse3metaG_FD_119749 | JGI IMG/M metagenome (GOLD analysis project Ga0172377, IMG submission 119749) | Leachate microbial communities from a municipal landfill in Southern Ontario, Canada - Pumphouse #3 metaG | ecosystem: Engineered > Solid waste > Landfill > Unclassified | place: Canada...
ATTCAGCCCTGCGATATCCGTAATGTAAAAATTAGGATACTCCTTGAGTTGTGCTGAGATGCTTTCAATTATCTGTCCTTTTACTTCTTTTTTCATAATCTCAAACTATTTTACTCAGCACCAGTGGCAGTGAATGATTTGACATTGAGACTTATCCCGGGACTCATTGTCGTACAGATGGACGCACTCTTAAGATAAGTGCCTTTGAGAGACTGAGGTTTCAGCTTAATGATCTCATTCATAACAGCTGTTGCGTTTTCGCAAATCTGCTGAGGAGTGAACGAGGCTTTGCCTATTCCGGTGTGGATAATACCGGTCTTGTCAACCTTGAAGTCAATCTTACCAGCCTTTACATCCTTGACAGCGTTGCCGACTTCCATCGTCACGGTGCCTGTCTTAGGGTTAGGCATAAGGCCTCTCGGACCGAGGATACGACCGATAGGGCCGATCTTGGCCATTACTGAAGGGGTGCAGACGATAACGTCCACGTCCAGCCAGCCGCCTTTGATTTTCTCAATATACTCATCCAAACCAACGTAATCAGCACCCGCTTCCTTAGCCTCTACCTCCTTGTCAGGAGTACAAAGCACGAGGACTCTGGTGACCTTTCCCGTTCCGTGAGGAAGAGAAACGACGCCTCTGATCATTTGGTTTGCCTTACGGGGATCAACGCCAAGATTCGCCACAAGCTCAACAGTCGAGTCGAATTTGGTGTAAGTGATATCTTTTAGAATCTCACAGGCCTCTGAAAGATCGTACTGTTTCTTGCTATCATATTTTGAAGCAACAGCTTTAACATTTTTTGTTATTCTACTCATTTCGCTGTGTTTTAAATATCCTTAGGGAATTCTCCCTTTACGGTGATACCAAGACTTCTCGCGGTCCCTGCGACCATAGTCATCGCCGACTTAAGCGTGAATGCGTTAAGGTCAGGCATTTTTTCCTCTGCTATCGCCTTAACCTGATCCCAGGTAACTGACGCTACTTTGATACGGTTAGGCTCTCCGGACGCTTTTTTGATTTTAGCCGCCTCTTTCAATGAGACTGCCACTGGAGGTTGCTTTACCTCGAACTTGAACGACTTGTCAGAGAAAACTGTAATGACTACAGGCAGGACTTTGCCCGCACTCTGCTGCGTCGCAGCATTGAACTGCTTGCAGAAGTCCATAATGTTCAAGCCTTTGGAACCCAATGCAGGTCCTACCGGAGGTGCTGGATTAGCCGCCCCGCCTTTGATTTGGAGCTTAATAAATCCGGTAACTTCTTTTGCCATAATAAATTGTTATTCTTTTGTTACTTGTGTAAATCCGAGTTCAAGCAGAGTTTTTCTGCCGAAGATCACTACCACTACTTTGAGCTTACTTCTGTCCGCGTCGATACCGTCTATCGTACCGCTGAATCCGCTGAAAGGGCCGTCGGTAATCTTGACCGACTCATTGATCGCGAAATTGACCTCAGTCTCCGCGGGAGTCTCGGCATTCAAATCCTGAACACCTAAGATTCTCTGGATTTCCTCATCCCTGAGAGGAACGGGAACTCTGTCCATCTGCGAAGCGCTTGAACCCGTACCGCGTTTTTCCGTAAGAAAACCTGACATTCCGGGAATAAGGTTTCGGATGACGTACTCAAGATCTCCGCTCAGTTCAGCCTCAATCAAGACATAGCCCGGAAAAAGCAGTCTCTCGACTTCCTTTCTCTTGCCATTCTTGGTCTGTATCTCCTTTTTGACAGGAACTAAAACCTGAGCGACCTGATCTTGCAGACCACTTCTTTCAATTTCTTTCTCTAGATACTCCTTGGCCTTGTTTTCTTTGCCTCCAGCTGTCCGAAGAACGTACCACTTTTTTTCGCCCATAGTAATCAATAATTAATTACAATGTGTAAATCGCAGTCATCAGATGCTCGAAAGCGAAGTCAACCACGAAAAGTATCGCAGCTATCAGCACAGTCGCCACCATCACAAGGAGGGCGGAATTCTGGAGTTTCTCCCAGGTCGGCCATGCTACTTTCTTCGTCAACTCTACGTATGACTCTTTACAATAGTTAATGAACTTTCTCATCTTTACTTTTAATGGGCACTGTAAATTGGAAGCTTATACAATGTCTGTTAAACATTACCAAAGCGTAACCTCTGATATTTGCAGGGACAGAGCGATTCGAACGCCCATCAATGGTTTTGGAGACCACTATACTAACCCTTGTACTATGTCCCTAAAAAAGCGGGTAGACAATCAAAGCGTCAGACCCGCTTATCTGAATTCCGGTTAAGGATTATTTCAAAATCTTGATAACCTGTCCCGCACCTACGGTCTTACCGCCTTCACGAATCGCGAAACGAAGATTTTCGTTAAGCGCTACAGGGGTGATAAGATTAACGGTGATCTCAACGTTATCTCCAGGCATAACCATCTCAACTCCCTCCGGAAGAGTGATCTCTCCGGTTACGTCAAGTGTACGGATGAAGAACTGTGGACGATAATGATTGTGGAACGGTGTGTGACGACCGCCTTCCTCTTTCTTGAGGACGTAAATCTGAGCCTTGAACTCCGTGTGAGGAGTAACAGTGCCGGGTTTTGCCACAATCTCACCTCTCTTGACGTCAGTTTTGTCGATACCGCGGACAAGAAGTCCTACGTTGTCTCCCGCTTCTCCCTGAGGAAGAATCTTACGGAACATCTCGACACCTGTTACGACTGTAGGCCTCGGCTTGTCGCTGAAACCAACGATTTCCACAGGATCATTGACGTGGATTGTTCCTCTCTCGATACGACCTGTTACGACAGTACCGCGGCCGGTGATTGAGAAGATGTCCTCGATTGGCATAAGGAAAGGTTTTTCGTTGTCACGAACAGGGATAGGAATGTACTCATCCACAGCGTCCATAAGTTCGATAATCTTTTCCTCCCATTTAGGATCTCCGTTAAGAGCTCCCAATGCGGAACCGCGAATGACTGGGCAATTGTCTCCGTCATAATTGTAGAATGAAAGAAGGTCACGAGTCTCCATCTCAACGAGGTCAAGCATATCAGGATCTTCAACAAGGTCAACTTTGTTAAGGAAAACGACAATTTTAGGTACATTCACCTGACGAGCGAGAAGAATGTGCTCGCGGGTCTGTGGCATAGGACCATCAGTCGCCGCTACGACAAGAATTGCACCATCCATCTGAGCGGCGCCTGTAACCATGTTCTTAACGTAATCGGCATGGCCCGGGCAGTCAACGTGAGCGTAGTGACGTTTTGCGGTCTCGTATTCAACGTGCGATGTGTTAATGGTGATACCACGCTCCTTCTCTTCAGGAGCATTGTCGATCTGATCAAAAGATTTGATCTCGTCTTGTTTGCTGAAACCTTTCTCCGCCAATACCTTGGTGATGGCAGCAGTCAAGGTGGTTTTACCGTGGTCAACATGGCCGATAGTGCCTATGTTAACGTGAGGTTTGTCTCTTAAAAATGTCTCTTTAGCCATAATATTATGTTTAAATGTGTTAATGCAACTAAAACCAAAACTGAGCCGGTGATGGGAATTGAACTCATGACCTCATCCTTACCAAGGATGCGCTCTACCCCTGAGCTACACCGGCTAAAAAGAGCGGAAGACGAGATTCGGACTCGCGACCCTTAGCTTGGAAGGCTAATGCTCTACCAACTGAGCTACTTCCGCTAAAAAAAGTGGGGAGAGCAGGATTCGGACCTACGAAGGCATAAGCCAGCAGATTTACAGTCTGCCCCAGTTGGCCACTTTGGTATCTCCCCAAGCGTCCGGACTGTCTTTTTCCGGACTTTTGAGCCGATGGAGGGAGTTGAACCCACGACCCCGAGATTACAAATCACGTGCTCTAGCCAACTGAGCTACATCGGCAATGATGTTTCCCTTTTGTAAGGGATTGCAAAGATAGGTAAATATTCTCATTCTCCAAAAAATTTTAAGATAATTTTACCTCTTATTTGGAAATGAGACGCATTATTTCAACATAGAGGCTTTCACAGTCGAGACCGCACTCTGAGAGCTGAGCGGCCTGAGTGTCCTGCTTGATGAATTTGTCCGGAATGCCAAACCCCTTGATTGTGAGAGAGTGATCTTTTTCGGCCATATATTCAGTCACAGCCCCGAAAAGTCCTCCTTTCACACATCCGTCCTCAACGGTGACCACAGCATCGCATTCCGCTGCAGCTTTCTCCAATATTTTCGTGTCAAGCGGCTTTAGGTATCTCATATTATATATATAAGGTTTCCTGCCAGTCTGTTTCTCGCATTTCTCGGCAGCCTCAAGTGCGATGCCGGCCATATTACCGATCGTGAACACTGCGACCCTCTCCCCTTCCAAGATCATCTCCCCTCTGCCGGGAGGGAGCATCTCGAACTCACTGTCTCTCCAAGCAGCGCCTTCGCCCCGTCCTCTCGGATAGCGGATTATGAAAGGTCCGTTGTCAGTATGAAGAGCCGTGTACATAAGATTTTTCAACTCGGTCTCATCTTTCGGAGAAGATATGATCACACCCGGAATGCTTCTGTAGGCTGCAAGGTCGAAGCAGCCGTGATGAGTGGCTCCGTCTTCGCCGACAAGCCCCGCCCTGTCGAAACAGAAGACGACAGGAAGTGACTGCAAAGCGGTGTCGTGAATGATCTCATCGTAAGCTCTCTGGGAGAAAGACGAGTAGATGTTGCAGAAAGGCCGCATCCCCTCCGCGGCAAGTCCCGCCGAGAATGTGACCGCGTGCTCTTCCTCGATGCCGACATCGAAGAATCTGTCAGGAAAATCATCTGCGAACTCGTGCATTCCGCAACCGGCTGCCATAGCCGGAGTCACACCGACGATGCGTCTGTCCTCTTTAGCAAGCTGAATCAGAACCGCCCCGAAGACATCCTGATAACGGGCGATCGGGGAATCCGATGTGATTCGCTCACCTGTCTCTGGATCAAAGCGCCCAGGAGCGTGCCAGACGGTAGGATCCGCCTCTGCGGGCGCATAGCCCTTGCCCTTGACCGTGATTGCATGAAGAATACGCGGACCGCGAATGTCCTTAAGCCTCTTAAGCAATGTCACCACTTGCTCAATGTCGTTGCCGTTGATCGGACCGAAATAGCGGAATCCGAGGGCCTCGAAAAGATCGCCTCCGGAAAACCTGACCATCGTAGCCTTGGCGTTGCCGACGAGTTTCTGCATAGCCTTTCTGAAACTTCCCTCTCCGAGCAACTTCCAGATGCTGTCCTTGATCTTGTTGTAGACGGGACTCGTGGTGATGCGCAGAAGATTGTCGTGGAGGGCTCCTATGTTCCTGTCAATGGATATGTTGTTGTCATTGAGGACGACCAGCAGATCAGTTTTGGAATTGCCTGCGTTATTCAAGCCTTCCAGAGCAAGGCCTCCCGTCAAGGCTCCGTCACCGATCAAAGCGACGACTTTGTCTTTAAGTCCTTGCAGTTTTGCCGCCTCCGCAATGCCGAGAGCGGCGGATATGGATGTGGAAGAATGGCCTGTCCCGAAAGCGTCATACTCGCTTTCACTTCTGAGCGGGAATCCGCTGATGCCGTCTTTCTTTCGGTTCTTCTTGAAGATTTCTCTGCGCCCGGTCAATATTTTGTGGGCGTAGGCCTGATGCCCGACATCGAAAACCAATTTGTCCTCAGGAGTGTCAAAGACATAGTGCAGACCGACAATAAGTTCAACCGCGCCCAGACTGGAGGCGAGATGGCCAGGATTCACAGCGCAGCAATCGACCATATATTTACGGATTTCAGCACAGAGGGCTCGTAACTCCTCTATGCTGAATCCTTTAATATCCTTTGGCGAATTAATTCTATCGAGCAAAGACATACTTGAACTGACGACCTCCTTTATTTCTGAATATTCGGTATCTGCAATCCGTAATGCTTGTGTTTGTCAAGTACTTTCACACCGATGGCGATGAAGATGGAAATGACGCCGAAACAAGCGAATATAATTGAAGGAATAGTGTAATCGTAAGAATTTCTTGTCAGTCCGGCGGCAGTGTCGACCACGCCCGTGACACAATACTTGTCAAGCACGTATCCGATTAGAAGCGGAACTCCCCAAAGACCGATGTTCTGTATGTAGAATGTCAGCGACATCGCGGTTCCTAATTGTTTTCCCGGAATGATCTTGGCGACAGACGGCCACATAGCCGAAGGCAGCAAAGCGAAACCGATGCCGAGAAGAGCCATAAGGCCATAAGCCATCCAAGTCTCAGTGATGAAAGGCATAGCGAAAAGAACGTGAACCGCAGTGATTATTCCTGCTCCCAGTATCATCAGATCGGCTCCGTGGCCTTTCTTGTCAAATATGCTGCCGAACACAGGAGTAAGGATGATACAACCGAAAGGAAGGACGCTCGGAATACGACCGGCCACAGCCGCATCGACACCGAATTTGTTGACCATCAGGTCGGAAGCGTATTTCTGGAACGGGAACACCGCAGAGTAGAATAGCACGCAAAGGAAGGCGATCATCCAGAAGGCAGGGTTCTTCAACACTGAAAGGACGTCTTTCCAGCTGAAATCCGCTTCAGCACCGGCAGTGTTTTCCTCACTTCCTGCTTCCGCGAGCTGATTGTCGAGCTTGCGGTCGTAAAGAGTGAAGATGAAGTAAAGCAGGGTTCCGAAAATCAGAAGCAGAAGTCCCGTGAGGACCACGGCTCCGGCTGTTCCGAAATGCTGAGCTATGATAGGGGAAAGAATCATCGCGGCTCCCTGACCGAGACGGGATATGGCCACCTGAACACCCATAGCCAAGGCCATCTCATAGCCGTTGAACCATTTTGCAATGCTCTTGGTGACCGTAACTCCGGCGACTTCGGCTCCCACGCCGAAGGTCGCGAAGCCCATAGAGGCCCAGAAAACCTGTTTTGACATCTGAGTGCCGAAGAAGGTGATGTCTCCGGAAAGGGAGCTGGTGGTCATTGCCCAATATTTCACGGCTATGCCCACTACGCAGATGACGCAGGATGCGAGTCCTGTCTTGCGGACTCCGAGCTTGTCAAGAACCAGTCCGCCGATAATCAGCATAAACAAGAAGACGTTGAACAGTGAGTAGGAGCTTTGAAGCCATCCGTATTCAGTGCTGTTCCAACTGTTATGTTCCTCCAGGAATGTCTTTAGCGGTGAGAATTCATCATTTACAAGATACACGGCGAACATTGTCAGTGCAATGAGCAGAAGAGCGCTCCATCTGATTGCCGCCGAGTCTCTGAGAAATTTCTTAACTGTTGTCATATAATAAAATGTTATTTACCTTTCAATCGTCGCATTTCTGTCCGGACCAAGCGAAATGATTTTGATTGGAACTCCGATGAATTCTTCCATATATCTAATGTAGTCTTTGAACTCTTTTGGAAGTTTGCATTCCTCTCTCACGCCTGTGAGATCAGTGTTCCAGCCTTTGAAAGTCGTGTAGACAGGTTCCACCTCGGCAGCGGTGTCGAATGGAACTTGATCTGTCAATTCTCCGTTGACTTTGTACTTGGTGCAGACCTTGATTTGCTCGAATGCGTCCAGGCAATCAGACTTCATCATTATCAGATCGGTGACTCCATCGATCATACAGGTATATTTCAGCGCTACGAGATCCAGCCAGCCGGTACGACGAGGGCGTCCGGTGACCGCGCCGAATTCGTGTCCGATCTGCCTGAGTCTTTCGCCTGTCTCATCAAATAGTTCTGTTGGGAAAGGGCCGCTGCCGACTCTTGTGCAATAGGCTTTGAAGATGCCGAAAACGTGGCCGATCTTCGAGGGGGCCGCACCGAGACCTGTGCAGACGCCGCCTATGGTGGTTGACGATGAGGTGACGAAAGGATATGAGCCATAGTCCACATCCAGGAGCGATCCTTGGGCTCCTTCCGCAAGCAACGGTTTGTCGTTCAGCCAGTTGTTGACGAAATACTCGCAATCGATCAATTTGAATGTTTTGAGGAATTCGACGGCTTCCATCCACGCTGCCTCGTCTTTGTCGGGATCGCACTCAAAATTGAGGTCTTTAAGCTGCTGAAGATGTCTTTGCTTGAGTTTTTTGAAACGGTCTTTGAAATCAGGGGCGAGAATGTCTCCCACTCTCAGTCCGTGACGGCTTGTCTTGTCTGTGTAGGTGGGTCCGATGCCTTTGAGCGTAGAGCCGATTTTGCCTTTGCCGGCCGCAGCTTCATTAGCCGCGTCCAGAAGTCTGTGGGTAGGCAGAATAAGATGTGCCTTTTTGGATATGAGGATCTTCTGCTGCGGATCAATGCCCATCGACTTGACATTGGCGCATTCTTCCTTGAAGGTCACGGGATCGAGTACGACTCCGTTGCCGATTATGTTTGTGGATTTGTCACGGAAGATTCCTGAAGGGATGCTCCTCACGACGAATGTCTTTCCGTCGAACTGGAGCGAGTGTCCTGCGTTAGGGCCTCCCTGAAATCTGGCGACCGCCGGGTACCTGCCTGCAAGTACATCCACGATTTTTCCTTTTCCCTCGTCTCCCCATTGAAGGCCGAGGACAACATCAATTTTGTTACTATTGCTCATAATTTATTTGTTTACGGCTTCTTACGAGGCCGAGTCTTTCTGATTCTCCTAACATTAAAACGGGAGATCATCCACAACGCTGTCGTCTGCCAAAGGCTTCTGATCGGCAGCTGGCTGTACCGGCACATTCGCCTGCGCCGGTGTTTGCGAGAACTGTGTCTGTCCGCCCTGAGTCGGTGTGAGTTGTGTCGGGATAGATGCTTGGACAGGGTTAGGGGTCTGGCTTACAGAAGAAGGATCCTGTGCAGAAGCCGGATTGTCGGACTTGCGACCAAGAAGCTGAAGGTTGTCAACCACAATCTCCGTCGTGTACTTTTTCACATTGTTCTGATCCGTCCACGAACGAGTCCTGATACGGCCTTCAATAAACAACTGAGTACCCTTCTTAACATATTTCTCAACTATGTCCGCCGAATTTCTCCAAGCCACCAGATTGTGCCATTCGGTGTTTTCTCTCAATTCCCCGTTACGGTCTTTGAAACGCTCAGAAGTCGCAAGAGGGAAAGTAGCGACCTTCGTGTTGTTGGAGCTGTTGCTCCCCTCAATGTAACGAATCTCAGGATCTTTACCCACGTTACCAATTAGCAAAACTTTATTCAATGACATAATACAGCATTTTTAACTGTGCAAGTTACGCAAATTCCTCGTTATTTCCTATTTTGTCAAATAGTTTAGACAAATATCCTCAACCCACAAAGGCAAGTCAAAAAACGGGAGGGCGGCTAAGCGAGGATGGCGCGGGCCATTGAGAGGGCGTCTGGGCGAAGGCCGGTCATAAGTCCGTAACCCGTAAGGGCCTGGTTCAGAAGCCAGGATTGGCCCGGGACATACTGGCAGCCTGTGGAGAGCATTTGCTGACGAAGGGAGCCGGAGAATGAAGGTGTCTTGTAGTTGGCTTCGAGGACGACTTTCGCGGGTCTGGAGTACTTGTACCTGTCTTCTCCGCGAAAATCATCCTCTGAAAGAGAGGCGAGAGCGTCTATGGCCGACGGCACTGTGTAGATGACGAGGTCGCACTCCCTGAAAGCAGCCCTGAAATCGGAAAGAGGGTCTGCTATAAAACCGTACTCAGGCAGTTCGTCAGCAATACTTTGAGCCTTGTCGGGAGTCCTGTTCATCAAGACTGTGGCGAAACCGAGTTCGGCGGCGGCGATTGCGGCCGCTCTTCCAGCACCTCCGCATCCTACAATAAGGGCCTGAGGCTTCCTGTCAAAAAGAGAGCCGAGACTCTGCTGCAGGAACTTGTGAATTTGGATGTACGCCTTGTCACCGAATTTCTCATAAAACTGATTCGTGATGCCAGGAAGATAAGCCTCGGCAAGACTGAGAATGATACCTGTGAAATCCGAATTCCCTCCACAAATCCCTTCATCAGTTTTGAGAAGGAGATTCACAGCCTTGATCTTTAGACATATAGCCGAGAAAACGTCAGCTTTCAAAAACGCCTTCTCCTTAAAAGGGGCAGTCACGTTAATTGCTTTATAATCAGAAAAAAATTTCTCGAACGACTTGTCAAAATCGCTTCCCTCGATCAGGTCATAAGCATATTCCCCGTGGTAAGCCGCTTCAAAAAGCAGCGGGCTCAGAGAAGTCGCGACAGGGTCGCCGATAAGACCGAATTTGTCCATAAAAAATCTATATATTTCTTTGTCTTACAGCTTCGTAGAGAAGAATCGCCGCCGAGACGGACACATTCAAAGAATCAAGGCAGCCGAGCATCGGGATTCTGATGTGCTTGTCGGCAGCCTTTCTCCAGAAGTCGGAAAGGCCGGTCGACTCCGTCCCCATAACAATCGCAACAGAGCCCTTCATATCTGAAGAATAGTACAGATCGGAATCCTGAAGCTGAGCCGTGAGAATGGATATATTATTATCCCTCAGCCACTTGAGAGTCTCATCACCGGAAGCCGTGACTGCCTGGCAGGTAAAGACGGCTCCGACACTCGCTCTGATGAGATTGGGATTCATCAGGTCGGCAAGAGGATCACAGACAATGACGGCATCGGCTCCGGCAGCGTCCGCGCTCCTGAGAACTGCGCCCAAATTGCCTGGTTTCTCGACTGATTCCAGCACCATCACCAGAGGATTCTCTCTCAACCGGATGTCCCTCAAGGACATATCCTTAATCTTAACCTCCGCAATAATGCCCTCGGTAGTGCCTCTATATGCGATTTTACCGTAAATGTAGGCCGGAACCTGTACTATCAGGCATTGCGTATTGATCGAAAGTGCCTTGTCACAAAATTCCTCAAGGGCCTTTTCGCCGAGGATTTCCCCGCATACGAAAAGTGTGTCGGGAACAAACCCGGCGTCAAGGCAATGACCAAGCTCCCTTCTGCCCTCAACCGGAAAGACACCGGAATCGCGCCTCAGTCCTGATTTCTCCTGAAGCGCGATAAGTTCCTTTATTTTAGGATTCTGAGCTGAAGTTATGTTCTCGATTCTCATTTCTAAATCGGCGAAGCCTACTTTCCGGGGCACACCTGTTTGTCCGAGCCGGAAGCAGAGGACTTGTCTTCTTCCTTAGCGACCGGCTTCTCCGGCCTCATCTGAGGGAAGAACAGCACATCCTGAATCGTGGACTGGCCTGTCATAAGCATAGTCAGACGGTCTATCCCGATTCCCAGACCTGAAGTAGGAGGCATTCCGTACTCAAGAGCCCTGAGGAAGTCATAATCAATGAACATAGCCTCGTCATCTCCATTGCTTTTGAGCTTGGCCTGCTCCTCGAATCTCTCTCTCTGATCAATCGGGTCGTTAAGCTCGCTGTAAGCGTTGGCAAGCTCGTGTCCGCAAACGAAAAGTTCGAATCTCTCCGTCAGATCAGGATTGGTGCGATGCCTCTTGGTGAGAGGTGACATCTCAACCGGATAATCTATGATAAAGGTAGGCTGAACCAGATTCTTCTCACAATACTCTCCGAAAAGAGCGTCAATTAGCTTGCCCTTGCCCATAGTCTTCTCAATAGGCACGTTAAGTTTCTGACAGGTGGCTCTCAACTCATCCTCACCCATTCCGGCTATGTCCACGCCGGCATATTCCTTAATCGCCTCAAGCATCGGAAGCCTTCTGAACGGAGCCTTGAAATTGATTTTCTGCCCCTCGACATCAAGCTCGGTCTCGCCGTGAAGCTTGACGGCAATCTTCTCTATCATTTTCTCAATGAAATCCATCATCCAGATGTAATCCTTGTAGGCAACGTAAATCTCCATACAAGTGAACTCAGGATTGTGCGTCTTGTCCATACCCTCGTTACGGAAATCCTTAGCGAATTCGTAGACGCCGGCATATCCCCCGACAATCAATCTCTTGAGATATAGTTCGTTGGCTATCCTCAAATAAAGAGGGATGTCCAATGCGTTGTGGTGAGTGATGAACGGTCTGGCAGTCGCTCCACCGGGGATGGACTGAAGAATGGGGGTCTCCACCTCAAGGCAGCCAGCGTTGTTGAAATACTCGCGCATTGTGGCGATTATCTGAGCTCTCTTGACAAACACGTCACGAACCTGAGGATTCACGATCAGATCCACATACCTCTGCCTGTAACGCAATTCAGGATCGGTGAAAGCATCGTGAACCTTCCCGTCAGCCTCTTTCACAATAGGAAGCACCTTCAGAGACTTGCTCAGGAGAGTGAGCTCCTTCGCGTGAACCGTAAGTTGCCCTGTCTGAGTAAGAAAGGCGAATCCTTTGATGCCGACGATGTCACCGATGTCAAGCAGCTTCTTGAACACAGTGTTGTACATAGTCTTGTCCTCACCGGGACAGATTTCGTCTCTTTTGACATAAACCTGAATCCTTCCGGTGGAATCCTGCAATTCCATAAATGACGCTGCTCCCATAATCCTCCTGGACATAATTCTGCCTGCTATGGCAACGTCCTGACAATTGCCTTTCTCGGGGCTGAACTCATTCGTTATGCTTTCAGCAGTGGCATTTACCGGGTAGAGCGGAGCCGGATAAGGATTTATTCCCAATTCTCTGAGTTTGTCAAGCGACTCCCTCCTGAGTGTTTCCTGTTCACTTAGAATATCTTCCATCTGTTTGATTTTTTACATTTTGATAATCATACAAAAGTAACATAATAAATTCTAAAATTGAAATTTAATAAGTATCTTTGCGTAATATGGGTGTAGAGAAAAAATGGCTTTTAAAGCCTTCGGCAGACCCCGAAAAGGTCACGAGACTTGCGACCGAGCTCGGTATTGACAAAGTGCTTGCGGAACTTCTGGTCAAGAGAGGTGTTGAGACGTTTGACGAGGCTCGTTCTTTTTTCAGGCCGAGTCTGGACAATCTTCACGACCCGTTTCTGATGAAAGATATGGATGCCGCGGTCGATCGCCTCAGCAAGGCCATCAATTCAGGAGAGAAGATCCTCGTGTACGGGGATTACGACGTGGACGGCACCACTGCCGTGTCTTTGGTCTACTCATTCATCAAAAGATTCACTCCAAACACCGATTTCTACATTCCCGACCGTTACGATGAGGGTTACGGCGTGTCCTACAAAGGCATAGACTGGGCCGGTGAGAACAACTTCAAATTGATCATAACTCTGGACTGCGGCATAAAAGCCAACGACAAAGTCGACTACGCCAAATCAAAAGGCATAGACGTCATAATATGCGACCATCACCTTCCGGAAGCGGACCTGCCAAAAGCGGCGGCCGTTCTGGATCCCAAAAGGGAGGATTGTCATTATCCCTTTGACGATCTCTCAGGCTGCGGTGTGGGATTCAAACTCGTGCAGGCATATTCCCAAAAATTCGGCATCCCCTTCGAGACCTTGATTCCCCTGCTGGACCTGCTGGTGGTCAGCATCGCATCGGACTTGGTGTCTATGGTCGGAGAAAACAGAATACTCGCGCACTTCGGACTCAAACAGCTGAACGAGAACCCCTGCCAGGGACTTCTCGCAATGATAACATTGTCCAAACTTGAGCCCGGGCATATCGGGATTGATGACATTGTCTTCAAAATCGGACCGCGAATTAATGCCGCGGGAAGGATGGAGTCCGGACGTCTGGCCGTGGAACTGCTCACATCGACGGATTCAACGACTGCAAAACGTCTCGGAAATGAAATCAACGACAACAACAATGAGCGGAAAAATATTGACAGAGAAATCACAAAAGAGGCTCTGGATATGGTTCAATGCGGAGAATGCCTGTCTTCCAATAATGCTATGATAGTCTATTGCCCTGATTGGAACAAAGGGGTAGTAGGAATTGTGGCGTCGCGTCTCGTGGAGGCGTTCTACAAACCGACCATCGTTCTGGCGAAGTCGAACGGACTTGTCACAGGTTCGGCAAGAAGCGTTCAGGGTTTCGATTTGTATGAGGCGATTGAGAGTTGCTCTGACCTTCTTGAGAATTTCGGCGGACACGTCTATGCCGCGGGACTCACGTTGAAAGAGGAAAATCTTGAGGAATTCAGCAAAAGAATAGATCTGTTCATCGGATGCAAAATCACTCCACAGATGCGTATCCCCGTGATTGACGTGGATTGTCGTCTGGATTTCTCTCAGATAACACCAAAATTTCAGAGAATCCTGAAACAATTTCAGCCTTTCGGCCCCGGCAACGGCAATCCCGTCTTCCTGACTGATGACGTCTATGACGCAGGCAACGGCCGCAAAGTTGGAGCCGGAGGACTGCATCTGAAATTGGATTTGATCCAGGAGACACAGCCATACCACTCGATCCCCGCGATCGCATTCAATATGGCCGATTATTACGACTTCATCCAAGCCGGGAATCCTATTGACATCTGCTATTCAATAGTCGAGAACTATTATCGCGGTGCCACCAATGTTCAGTTGCGCATACGGGACCTGCACGAAAGGAACGAAATAATATAGGTTTCAGCCGCTCTTGAAGAGGGCCTTACGCGATTATCGTCTTTTCCTCATCCAGAATCTTCTTGTACTCAATCGGCATCACTTTCAGGAAATGGCCTGCATAATGGTCCCAATCAGCTAACATACGCCCTGCCAGAGGGCTCTGAGTCGCGTGAAGATGACGCGAAAGGTAGCCCGATAGTTCCTCTTTGTCAGCATCCGTTAGCAAGGTAATCTCCACCATCTCCATATTGCAGAAATAGTCGAAATTGTCATCTTTGTTCCAAACGTAAGCGATGCCTCCGCTCATTCCGGCTGCGAAATTTCTTCCCACCGGCCCGAGAACGACCACACGTCCCCCGGTCATATACTCACAGCAATGATCTCCGACGCCTTCCGCTACCGCCAACGCACCGCTGTTTCGGACGCAGAATCTCTCGCCAACTCTCCCGTTGATGAAGACGGAACCATCAGTCGCACCGTAGAGCACAGTGTTGCCGGCGATGGTGTTGTCCTCAGGACAGAATGCCGCATTCTTGGGAGGGAACATTTCAATCTTCCCGCCCGAAAGGCCTTTTCCGACATAGTCATTCGCATCTCCCTCAAGTCTCAATGTCACGCCTTTGGCAAGGAAAGCCCCGAAACTCTGGCCGGCGGAGCCGCTGAGAGAAATCGTTATGGTGTCGTCGTCAAGCCCCGCGTTCCCGTACCTGGAGGCGATGAGTCCGGAAATCTTAGTACCCACTGACCTGTCCGTGTTGTGGATTGAGCCTGTCAGATTGACAGGAATTCCCGAGCCTATCGCAAGATGAAGCTGCTTGATGAATTCGTCATCCTTGGATTTCAGAGGCTCGTTTCCGAGAGACTCGCCCTCAAAGTGAAGGGCTCCTCCAACCTTAGGGGCGTAAAGTATTCTCTCAAGAGTCGTTTTGCAGTAACGTTTGTCCTCAAGTGGCTTCTGCTCAAGCAGTTCAGTATGCCCGACCGCATCGCTGAGTCTCTTGAAGCCGAGACTTGAGAGATGTTCCCTTACATCACGGGCAAGGAAACGGAAATAATTCTCTATGTCCTCTTCTTTCGCAGCGAACTTGCACAGATAGGCCGGATCCTGGGTCGCAATGCCGACCGGACACTTGTTGGTGTGGCAGCGTCTGTCCATAAGGCAGCCCATAGCTATCAAAGCAGACGTGCCGAAAGCATATTCCTCCGCTCCGAGGAGAGCCATCACGATGACATCGAGACCGGTCTTCAATTCTCCGTCAGCTTGAATGACTACTTTGCCCCGCAGCCCGTTGAGCCGCAGAGTCTGTTGAACCTCCGAGAGGCCATATTCCACAGGCATTCCGGCATAACGCACTGAGCTCAAAGGACTTGCTCCTGTGCCGCCATCAGCTCCGCTTATCACGATTTTGTCAGCCTTCGCTTTCACCACCCCGGCTGCAATCGTACCAACTCCTCCACCTGCGACAAGTTTGACGCTTATCACAGCCTTAGGATTGAGATTCCTTATGTCGAAAATCAGCTGAGCAAGATCTTCTATCGAATAGATGTCGTGATGAGGCGGCGGGGATATGAGCGTGATACCGGGAATGGAGTGGCGGGTCTTTGCCACAAGTTCGTTGACCTTATAGCCCGGAAGCTGGCCTCCCTCTCCCGGTTTCGCTCCCTGTGCCGCCTTTATCTGGATCTCATCCGCATTCACAAGATATTCCGCATTGACCCCGAACCTTCCGGAAGCTATCTGTTTGATGGCGCTTCTGGAAGATGAGCCGTCGCTCGCCTTGACGAATCTTTCCGGATCCTCTCCGCCTTCGCCTGTGTTGCTGGAAGCTCCGATTCTGTTCATAGCCTTGGCCAGAAGTTCGTGCGCCTGTTTGCTTATGGCTCCAAACGACATAGCTCCGGATACGAAATGATGAATGATGGATTCCTCGGACTCCACTTCCTCAATTGGAATAGGCTTGCGATTCCTTATCCCCATCAAGTCCCTCAAGAAAATGGGATATTGCTTATTGTCAGAGAGTTTCGCAAATTTCTGATACTTGTCGTAATCCCCTTCCCTGACGGCTTGTTTCAAAAGACTGACCATTTCCGGAGACCATGCGTGCTGCTCGCCCGTTCTGCGAAAGGCATAATGGCCGTCGTCCGGAAGAGTGTCGCACGTTTCCGACAAGCCTTCCTGATAATCTCTAAGAGTGTCCTTTACGATGTCGTCAAGCGTAAGTCCTCCGACAGGAGAGACGAAGCCTTGGAAATACTCGGAAAGCAATTCTTGCGATAGTCCGATTGAGTCGAACAGCTGGGCTCCGCGGTAACTGCGCAACGTGGATATGCCCAATTTGGAAATGACCTTCTTTATTCCTTTGTCTATCGCCTTGATGTAGTGTTTCTCGGCTGTGTCGTAATCAAGTTGGATTTTCTTCTCCTCCACAAGATTCTCAAGGACTGCGAAGGCCATATACGGGCATACGGCGCTGGCTCCGAAGCCGATAAGCAATGCTATGTGCATAACTTCCCTCGGCTCTGCGGATTCGACTATTACAGCCGTGAGGGTTCGTTTGTGTTTGTTGAGCAGGGACTGATGGATGGCCGCGAGGGCAAGCAGAGAAGGAATCGGAGCAAATTCGTCATTCACTCCCCTGTCACTGATTATTATGTAGTTACAGCCGCTGTCAACCGCGCGCTCAGCTTCGTCGCACAACTCGTTAAGCCTGTTTCTGAGACCCGCGGCCCCCTCGGAGGCCCTAAACAGAATCTTCAGACGGGCTGTCTTGAAACCTTTGTAATCCAGGTGGTCGAGAATGTCAAGTTCCCTGTTGGTAATCAACGGATTCTGAAGACGCACGACTTTACAGTGATCCTCAGCCGGCGTGATCAGGTCACTTGAGGCCGTGCCTATATGCCAGGAAAGGGACATCATCAGATCTTCTCTTATCGGGTCTATGGGCGGGTTGGTGACTTGTGCGAATTTCTGTCTGAAATAGTTGAAAAGTCTTTGAGGCTTTTTTGACAGGAATGCGAGCGGGGTGTCATCGCCCATCGAGCCCATTGCCTCAGTGCTGTTTTCAACCATCGGAAGGATGACTTTGTCGATGTCTTCGGAGGAATAGCCGAACACTTTCAGAAGTTTGTGGAAGTTCTCCACTTTGTGGGTCACTTTTCGTCCTGAAGTCACATCCCTAAGCTGTACTCTGTTCTTTTCCAGCCATTTGGAGTAATTGTGCTCGGAGGCGAGTTCCTCTTTTATGTCATTGTCGCGGCTCAGCTTTCCAGTCTCGGTGTCCACCATCAGAATCTTGCCGGGCAGGAAACGCCCTTTTTCTTTCACCTTGTCCGCGGGGACTTCCAATGCTCCCGTTTCAGAAGCCACCACCATCATTCCGTCAGTGGTTATCAGGTAGCGAGCCGGTCTCAGGCCGTTTCTGTCAAGCATTCCGCCGACATATCTTCCGTCTGAAAAAAGAATGGCGGCTGGGCCGTCCCAAGGATTCATAAATATGCTGTGATAGTCGTAAAAGCCTCTGAGTTCAGGAGATATGGGGTTTTTGTCGTTGAAGCTCTCAGGGATCATCATCGCGAGTGCTCTCGTTAGTGACATTCCTGACATTACGAAGAATTCAAGGATATTGTCAAGCGAGGCGCTGTCGCTGACTCCGGGCTGGAGGATGGGAAGGATGTCGTCGGCTCTTCCGAACTGACGCGCGGCGATTAGCGGGCAAGCGGCTTTTGTCCATATTCTGTTGCCGACTATGGTGTTGATCTCCCCATTGTGGCCTATCATTCTGAACGGCTGCGCAAGATCCCAGCGAGGGAAAGTGTTCGTGGAGAATCTGGAATGGACCAATGCTATAGCGGATGTGTAATAGGGGTCGGACAGGTCTGTGTAGTAGTCTCTTAGCTGCGTTGAGGTCAGCATTCCCTTGTAAACTATCTTTTTCGAGGAGAGACTCACAATGTAGCAGTCTTTGCTGTCTCCGAAGCGTTTTGTCACTTCGCTTTCTATTCTTTTGCGAACGAGATACAGTTTGCGCTCAAGGCTGTCTCCGTTGTCTCCTGTCACAAATATCTGCAGAATTTTCGGCTCGGTTTTGCCCGCATCTTCTCCTAAGGCTGACGGGTCGACAGGGACTTCTCTGATTGGCATAAGAGTTAGTCCGGCGAGTTCCACATATTTGCGGATTATCGAGAGGAACATTTCCTGACTCTTCTTCTCTTTCGGGACGAAGACGAGTCCTGTCCCGTATTTGCCTCTTTCGGGCACGGGGATTCCGTGCAGAAGGATGAACTCGTGAGGAATTTGGGTGAGGATTCCGGCGCCGTCTCCGCTTTTGTTATCGGCTCCCTCAGCTCCTCGGTGGCGCATATTCTCAAGGACTTTGAGTCCGTTTTCGATTATGCAATGGCTTCTGTCGCCGTCTATCTGGACCACAAATCCTACTCCGCACGCATCGTGCTCATTGTCAGGGTTATAAAGGCCTTCGTCCCCTTGTTCCGGGCTCCCTTGTTTCAGCCTCCCTGCACGATTTACCAACTCAGGGCGGAGTGTCGCCAGGTCTTCGGCTTTTAAGCCAAGACTACCTGACACATTCCGCTCATCGGCCCTTGCTTCGCAAAGGCTCCGCCCCTCTTGGGCAACATTCTGATTTCCAACCATTTACTATTCTCCGAATTAAGTTAGAGTTACTCTACTGTTACTAACACGTCCGAAATATAAAAAAATTTCGGGAAATATTTTCAGGCTCCGGAATGAAAATCGTTTTCGGTCTCTTGAGTCTTTCTATTTGGAATAACTTTGTTGTTCAGAGATAAATTGCCTAATTATGCTTATGTGATAATCCGGAATCCACACATCCATTTATCACTTTCTATTCATAATTATAGTATATGGATAATGACGAATACATCAGACAGGGTGAGCCCGACAAAAGGGAGAAGGCTTACGCTTGGCGCACAGCGATCGGTCTGCAAAAAGTGGACGGTCTGAGCACTTCGGATTATCTCAATACTACCGCTGAAAGGAATATCAACGGCGACATTGACATAGCGGCTGCACAGTCGCTGATTAAAAGTTACTATAAATTCAAAACTCTTAGCACTCCGTCTGACTTTGGTATGGAAGAGGCAGACATCGTTGCATCTCACATTGCTGAATTGCTTAATGAAGTGTCGTTTTCATTTTCATTCCCCGGTCTTCTTTCGGTACACCGTCGTCTGTTTGACGGTGTGTTCAAGTTCTCCGGAAAGATTCGTGACTACGACATTACAAAATCCGAATGGGTACTTGGCGGAGACACAGTTACATACGTCAACGCTATCGACTTGAAAGACACTATTGAGTACGATTTGGATCAGGAAAAGATATTCAATTATCAGGGTCTCTCTTTGGATGCCATTGTCGGACATATCACGACATTCGTTCGTGATTTATGGCAAATTCATCCGTTCGGAGAGGGTAACACACGAACAATAGCGGTGTTTGTGATAAAATATTTGCGGTCTATTGGTTTTAAGGTTGAGATTGATTTGTTTGCTGAGAGCTCCTGGTATTTCCGTAACTCGCTGGTCAGGGCCAATTATCGCAATGTCGCAAAAGGCATCGAACCTGATTCCACATTTCTGATTCGTTTCTTCCGCAACTTTCTGATGGGAGAGCGCAATGAATTGAGAAACAGATATATGGTGGTCAAGCCGCCTGAAGGATGGGAAGAACGGACCGGAAATGGCGGCGATGTCGTAAAAGAAGACTCCGATGTCGTAAAAGATGTCGTAAAAGGGATATGCTCCCGCATCAGGAAGAATCCGTTATGCACTGCCGAATCATTAGCCGCAGATCTTAATATTTCGAGCAGACAGGTGCAGCGAATAATGCAAAGGCTTAAATCTGAAGGGGTGCTTGTCCGGATAGGTGGAAGAAAAGAAGGTCATTGGGAAATTCAGGACGGGACAGATTTCAGGTGAAAAAGGCTTCAGAATGGCACAAATTGCCATAGCAGGGTGAAATTTTCCCCTTTATAGCATCTGGACATTGAATTTTGCGCTCCAAATTGCAAATTCCTCTTGACGTTGACAGTTAGAATGCACAGGAGGCCGATTTTCTGTCAAAGGGTCGGGACAAATTTAGGGCAAAGGGCCACTGAAAGCGCTGGTTGGTGATTCCGGAAAAAGAGCCGCTACCCTTTGACAGATAGGCGGCGTCAGCCGCCCGCTGACGAATGTCAGCGCATCGCCCCTTGGGGCAGCCAGCTTCGCTGGCGGGGGATTAGACATCGGACTCGACATCGCAAGATGTCGCAATCTACGTCTGCCCTGCAGACGATTTGATGTCAAAGTGTCGGGACAAATTTCGGGCAAAGTGCCACTGAAAGCGCTGGTTGGTGATTCCGGAAAAAGAGCTGCTACCCTTTGACACACAGATTGCACAGGAGACCGTTTTTGCGTCAAAGGGTCGTGAAGAGATGGTGAGGTGAGGACGGAGGGAAGGGAGAGGTCGGGAAGAGGATGGAACGGGAGAGGATGGAACTGGAAGAGGATGGAACTGGAAGAGGATGGAACTGGAA
>Ga0172377_10001988_pt1 | contig 20912 bp, 18 predicted proteins | sample Pumphouse3metaG_FD_119749 | JGI IMG/M metagenome (GOLD analysis project Ga0172377, IMG submission 119749) | Leachate microbial communities from a municipal landfill in Southern Ontario, Canada - Pumphouse #3 metaG | ecosystem: Engineered > Solid waste > Landfill > Unclassified | place: Canada...
AGGTGTTCCCCCGGCGCAACTCTGACATCATATCATCACATCCGATCACTGTCAACATGTTTTTTAACTTATTTTTTACATCCGTTTTCAGTGTATTACCAGCTGTGATATCTGCTGTCCACCACTCCTTTTTTCGAGCGGCAAAATGCATTATAGCATCAGCGTTTTTAAAAAGCAACGCCTAAAATCGAATAATAAAATAATCATTCCATTAAGTATTTATGCGTGTTTCCGGGTTTTGCCGATCAGGAACAACAAGATGTGGAATCTTGTTGTGCATCATACTAAATGTTGTTTTCTCATACACTATCGGGATTCGTAATACACAGGCTGATGCTAAAAGAATATTGCATTCAAACAAGAAGATAGTGCTCAAGAAGGTACTGAAGAAGATAAAGGATAAAAAAGCCTTCCACCAATCCCAGTACAAGGCCCAGACCCTTGTCAAGCCAATTGACTACAGGGAGTTTGGCTATTATATTTATTGCGCTGAAAAAGAGGTGGAATATTTTATACAGGAAAACGACCAATGCCAGCATGACAAGTCCTGAAATGAGACCGCCAAGATGCGCATTAAGAAACGCCTGCACTGCCTCAGACAGAAAATACAGGCAGGCTGCCGCAGCTGCGAGCGAAAACACCGATGATAAAGTATGTGCCGCGCCTTTCCTGAATCCGCTTGTCATAAATGACATCATGACGGCGACGAAAACCAATATTAGAAGGATCACGTAAAAATCAATCATAGTTTATGTTCTTTTCTGTAATGTACCCGGTTCAGCAACAACATGTTTACTTCAATATCATAGTTTTGATACTGCTTTTTGTGACAAGCGTCAGCCTGTTCGCTGATGTCGAAGGCAAAACAAGACTCACCGCATCTCCCATGCTCCCCGAATACTGAAGTGTACCGTTGACTGAATAAAGAAGCATGCTTTGTCCGTCATCTATCACCACTCTGTCCCCGAAAAACTGCACGGACGTGTAATCCATGGTAAAGGGAATGCTTCCGACCTCTTTCCCGGATGCGTTATAAATATCGAGCGTATACGCCTCTTCTCCGGCGGAATCAGCAAATAGAAGGGCAACATAGCTGTCACTGCTCCATACTCCTTCCAGATCAGACTTATAGAATATATTTGTGCCGCTTGCCGGCTTTTCGTCTCCGGAATAGAAAGTTGTTCTTGTGTCAGATACCGAAACTGCGACATTATTCGAAAGGAATCTGACATAAGGCGCGACCTCGCCTTCGTAATCATAACCTGCGACCAGTCTGTCAGTCTCACTCTGCCCTACGGCACCGAAATTATAGAACGCAACACTTGTTTTGACAGAAGAAGATTCGACTGTAAGCTGTGAACAGCACATGAGCGTACCGTTAGGCGAGAGCGTGACCGCGATCGGGTACCCGCTCTGTTCCATAGTGCGTTTGACATAGGCGATGGTATTCCCCTGAATGTCAAAAATATAGATCCATGTCGTAGCTGAGTCCTCCAGAACTGCAGCCACCTCTCCGTTTGATGCAACTGACAGCGTACGGAGCGGCATATTGGTCGCAATCGTTCCTACCTCACCCTCCGTCGCATTGAGAATGTGGACAGTACTCCCCTCATAATCACCGATAGCCGCAATATTGCCGCATACAGACACGACCGGCTGCTGCATCTCATATGATATTGACCACAGTGTACTGCCGCTTTGATTCATACAGCTGGCGCCGTCTTTGCTGTAGATGAGAATATTATTTCCAAGATTAAGGCATGTCGCCGCACTGGGGATCGTTACAGTCGTCACCTCACGAAATTCCGAGCCACTGTAGACCCGCTCACTCTGCTGCTGAATTATAAAAACAATAACCGCAGCCATAATACATGTGAACACTGCTATCCGGAGCAGAAGGCTCATTTTCTGTTTGCGCGTCATTTTGCGCCGACGAGCTTCTCCCGCTGACTGGGATCTGTCATTACCGCCACTGCCATCATAAGAACCATCTTCAATTTGTTCGTCGTATTCCCTGTCCTGATCATCATTATTATTGTCGCGATCAGGCCCGCGATCGGGAACATGAAATTTTACAACTGCCATACATTATCCCCGTATTCCATGCGGTGATGCAGGTAAGACCACTGTTCTTGCTTTACCTGTTGCAGAAACGATATTCAGTCACAGAATCATAGTCTTCTCCGGCGCCGAATATTGGATGAACAAAATTTTCATGATTGACACTGTCCGGAAAATACTGTGTTTCAAGACAGAATGCATCGCGCGGCACATAGTCCTTGCCGCTTTTTCCGTTCTTCTCTTTCATGAAATTGCCGGAATAGAACTGGACGCCGGGAAGAGTCGTAAAGACATCCATTGCACGCCCGGACTTCGGATCATACGCTGATGCCGCTTGTTTTAACGAGCCATCGCCGTTCCATCCGCGGATCACGAAATTGTGGTCAAAACCTCCTACAAGGTGAAGCTGCTCGAAGTCAGCGTTTATATCCTGTCCAATCGGTTTTGCCGTGCGGAAATCAAGAGGCGTCCCCTCTACCGATGCTATCTCACCTGTAGGAATAGAATCCGGTCTGTCAGGGCAATAACTGTCCGCAAACAGCTGGAGCACCTGGTCTTCCATCTTTCCTGACGATTCACCGGCCAGATTGTAATAGGCATGATTTGTCATATTGAAGAGAGTCTTCTTATCTGATGTGCAGTGATAATGAAGCCTCACGCCGCCTGCGTCTGTGACTGTGAAGGTTATCTGCATCAGGCGTTTGCCCGGAAGTCCATACTCTCCGTCTTCAAGACTCAGCGAAAACTTCACTCCGTCCCCGAGCACTTCGCTGTCCCAGAACCTCTTGTGACTGCCCCCGGCAAAATCTGTATGAAGATTATTCTCGTTCTCATTTACTGCCATATGATATGTTTTGCCGTCTATAGTGAGTTTTGCGCCGGCGATTCTGTTGGCGCTGGGTCCTATTGTCGCTCCGAGAAAACATGAATTGTCCGTATAGCCGCCGACATCCCCATAGCCTGCGACGACATCCGCCTTGTTTCCGTCCTTATCCGGCACGATAAGACCTGCAAGACACGCTCCGAAATCCGTGACCTTCAGAGTTATTCCCGCATTTTCTATCAGGAAAAGATTCGCCCTGCGTCCACCTGCCTCACCAAAATCAACCTTTGTTACGCTCATGTTTACCCCTCCATTATTCAGATTTCTGTTCTGCCATCAAGTGCCCGAAGCAGCGTGACCTCATCAATGTTCTCAAGGTCCCCGCCCACAGGGACGCCGCTCGCAATTCTCGTCACTTTGATTCCCAGCGGTTTTATAAGCCTGCCGATATACATGGCCGTAGTCTCCCCTTCAAGGCTGGAATTCGTGGCGATTATCACCTCTTTGACTTCATCAGACTTCAGCCGTTCCATGAGTTCTCCGAGTCTGATATCGCCGGGACCGATGCCGAGCATTGGCGATATTGCTCCATGCAAAACATGATAAATGCCCTCATATTTGCCTGTCCGCTCATATGCCGCAAGATCCTGCGAAGTCTCCACCACCATTATTGTCGAATGGTCTCTCTTCGCATTGGCACAGATCGGGCAGATGTCTGTATCTGTCAGGTTCTGGCATATTTTGCAGTAGTGCACATTTGCCTTGGCGTCAGTTATTGACGCAGCAAGCTTCTTAACTCTGGCATCAGACATGCTGATAATATAGAAAGCCATGCGCTGTGCCGACTTTCTGCCAATACCGGGGAGTGCTGCGAGTTCATCTATTAATCTGTTAAAATGTCCGCTGTAAAGATCCATGGATCAGAGTCCCAGTCCCCCGGCCATTCCGCCGTAAACCTGCTCACCCGCATCATCGACCTTCTTCATTGCCTCGTTGAGGGCAGCAACTATCATATCCTGAAGCATCTCTACGTCTTCCGGATCTACAGCATCTGGTGATATGGTAAGGTCTTTTACCTTCTTGTCTCCGGTGAGCGTCACCTTAACAGCTCCGCCGCCGGCATCAGCAGTAAATTCCTTCTCTTCAAGTTCCTTCTTGCTCTCTTCCATCTGGCGCTGCATGCGCTGCGCCTGTTTCATCAGATTGTTCATGTTCCCGGGCATCCCGCCCATGTATCCACCACCGTGTTTTGCCATGATCCACCTTTCATGTCTTATCGCTTACTTTCAGACATCATCATCAACATCAATATCCATAGTTACGACTTTGCTCAAATCTATATGATTGTCATTGAAATTCTCACCACTGTCAAGGCATTTGTACTCCACCGGGATTACTTTTCCAGTGATTTCGGTGAGTTTTGACTCAAGTCTGTCTCTGTTTCCTTTGTTGTCACTGATCAGCCTTTTGTTCATTTCGCATGGAAAAACAAGTTCCAGTTTTTGGCCGTCATCAGAAAGGCTGAGTTCAGCTGTCTTAAGACAGCTCTTTGTAAACGAATCCTCAATAGCTGAAATTATTTTTGTCCACTCCCTGACAACCGTTCTTATATCTTCCGGAACTGCTGCGGCCGGGATCACCTTTGGCGGCGTGCTGCGCGAAGCATTCTGAGAAGGTGCCATGGCAGTGTTACCGTTTACAGTCCGTGCGTCCCCTGATCCTGCAGGTCGTATTCCATCTCTTGCGGCTCTGTCGAGTTTTGCCTGGAGATCAGAGATAATCCGTTCGTCTTTGCAGACATTACTCTCCAGTTCATGGAGTCTTCCCAGTATAGCATCGTGATCTGTGTCAGCCTCCGGTCTGCACACTCGGATTATCGCGGCCTCTGTAAGGATCCTTCTGTTAGCTGAGTACCTTATCTGTTCCATAAGGGCAGAAAAAACACGAATATCCCTCAAAATCTCAGGCATCTCGCTGTCTCTCTCATCGGAGAGCATGAGCTGCAGATTTTCTTTGGAAACATCAAGATCTCCGGCTGTCTTTTCCGATGCCTTTAGAAGCATCAGTGAACGAAGGTACCATATGAGATCTGTTACGAACTGCGTAAGTTCCCGTCCCTGCATAAGCAATTCGTCAAGTTTTGACAGTGCCCCCGCCGCGTCCCCGGTGTGCATCATTTTATAAAAAGCACTGAACACAGATGTATCAACAGCTCCCAGGATCTCGAGAGTGCGGTCATATGTCAGGATCTCATTTCCGTAATTGAATGCGTTGCACTGATCAAGAAGTGAGAGCCCGTCACGCATGGAGCCGTCAGCCGCGCCGGCAATATAGTGAAGCGCCCGTTCCTCGACACTCAGCTTCTCGCTTGCCGCGACCTCTTTGAGTCTGCCTTCAATGGTCTCGGTAGAAAGCCTGCCGAAATCGTAGCGCTGGCATCTTGACAGAATGGTTATCGGCAGTTTATTAGGCTCCGTCGTACATAAAATGAAGACCGCATATTCCGGCGGCTCCTCGAGTGTTTTGAGGAGAGCGTTGAATGCGGGAGTTGAGAGCATATGGACTTCATCTATTATGAAAACACGTTTCCTGCCGAGTGTCGGCGAATAACCGACTGTATCTATTATGGCTCTGATGTCGTCGACGCCATTATTAGACGCGGCATCCATCTCAACAACGTTAAGATCCGCATTACCTGCGATCGCGCGGCAGCTTTCGCATTCTCCGCAGGGATTTCCGTCAACAGGGTGCTCGCAGTTTACGGCGCGCGCAAAGATCTTGGCAATTGTAGTTTTGCCTGTTCCCCTTGTCCCGCAGAAAAGATAGCTGTGGCTTGTGTGCCCGGATATGATCTGATTTTTGAGTGTCCTGACAATAGTATCCCGGCCTCGGACATCATCAAATGTCTGGGGCCGGTACTTGCGATACAAAGCCAGATAAGATTGATCTGACATGAATTGTATATTCCTTTTCCTGTTAAATGCTACGCGTCGTCATCAGTCTCCGAAACTGATTCCGAGCATTTTGGCTTCTTTGATGATATCTGACTTCGGGTCTACTGTCTTGAGCTTGCCTGCAACATCCTTAAGCGGCACCTTTGTCATCTCGCGGTTCTTATATGAAACCATGTATCCGAACTCGCCTTTGAGAATCATTTTGCCGGCTTCAGCGCCGAGACGGCTTGCGAAAACTCTGTCATAAGGGCAGGGCTGTCCGCCACGCTGTACATGTCCCGGAACTGTTACTCTGACTTCACGTCCTGTCTTCTTCTGGATCTGATCTGAAATCTCATATGAAACTGACGGGAACGTGTAGTTCTCAAGCTTTTTAGCATAATCCTTCTTGGAAAGCTTGGCATCGTCCTTCGAAATTGCGCCCTCTGCTACGCAGATTATCGTGAACCTGCTGCCTCTGGCATCTCTTTCCTCAATTTTGTCAATTACATTGTTGATGTCATACGGAATTTCAGGAATAAGTATGATGTCTGCGCCGCCTGCCATACCGGCATTGAGCGGAAGAAAACCGACTTTGTGTCCCATTATTTCCACAATGAAAACTCTTCCGTGTGATGAAGCCGTCGTGTGGATCTGATCAATAGCTGTCGTTGCGATTTCAACTGCGGACTGGAAGCCGAATGTCATGTCTGTTCCGTACAGATCATTGTCTATTGTCTTGGGAAGCGTGATTACATTGAGGCCTTCCTCGGAAAGCAGATTTGCTGTCTTTGTAGAGCCGTTGCCGCCGAGCATTACCAGGCAGTCAAGCTGAAGTTTGTAGTAATTCTGCTTCATTGCCGCTACTTTATCGAGGCCGTTCTCATCAGGCTCGCGAATTGTCTTGAATGGCACACGGCTTGTGCCGAGGATCGTGCCGCCGCGTGTAAGGATACCTGTAAAATCTGCACCGGTGAGCATTCTGAATTTGCCATAAATGAGACCCTTATAACCATCTTCAAAACCGTAGAACTCAACATCGTCTTTGGCGTTGTTATAGATACATTTCACGACGCCGCGCATCGCTGCGTTAAGTGCCTGGCAGTCGCCGCCACTTGTAAGCATTCCGATTCTAAGCATAATCTTCAGTATCCTCCTTGTTGTCCATCATTCTCTGCGCAGCCTCGTTCTTCATTATATCTCGGATGTTCCCTGCGCCCGAACACTTTTCTATTATACCGTAAATCGCAATGAGCGGCACTAAAGACTTACATTCTATTTGACAAAACACGCGCTCAGATGGATACTTATAAAGCGTTAAATGTAACGCACACGGAGGATTACCCAAGTGGTCGAAGGGGTCGCACTCGAAATGCGATAGGGCGGGTAACTGCTGCGTGGGTTCGAATCCCATGTCCTCCGCGCAAAAGACGCGCATTACCCATAACAGGTAATGCGCGTCTTTTCTTATCAACGCACCCCGATTTCGCTGTCGTCGGTGCGGACAATACTGTTTGCCTTTATGTAGTCTATGATTTCGTCCAGCTTTGTGAACGCACACGCGACGTAACTATCAGCGGCACCGTAATACAGCGCTATTCTCCCTGTCGCCGGATCATGTATAGTTGCGCACGGGAAGCAGACGTTCGGCACAAATCCTCTTTCCTCATACCACTGCTCAGGAGTGAGCAGGAAAGTACTGCAACGATACTTAACTATGGAAGGATTGTCTATATCGAGGATTGCTCCACCTATTGAGTATACAAAACCGTTGCAGGTCCCGGTCACGCCATGGTAGAACAGGAGCCAGCCTTCACTTGTCTCGATCGGAGCCGCACCCGCGCCGATCTTCACACTCTCCCACCACTCAGATGTTTTGCCCATTACATGACGATGGCGTCCCCAGTATGTGAGATCAGGGCTCTCGCTCAGATAGATATCGCCAAACGGTGTATGTCCGCTGTCTGAAGGTCTTGACAGAATTACGTACTTGTCATTTATCTTTCTCGGGAACATGACAGCATTTCTGTTGAATGGCAGGAATGGATTCTCGAGTCTTATGAATGTTTTGAAGTCTTTTGTCCTGGCCATTCCAATGGTCGCGCCGTAGCTGTCCTGGCACCAAATGGCATAATAGGTATCCCCGATCTTTACGAGACGCGGATCATATTCGTAGCCAGACATGAACGGTTTGCCGTTCTCGTCAACAAATTCTATTCTATCGTGATCGAAGTCCCAATGAATTCCATCAGCGCTCCTTCCGAAATATATAAACGGGATTCCGTTCGTCTGTTCCGCGCGGAAAACGCCTATAAAACTTCCTTCATATGGAACGACCGCGCTGTTGAAAATGCGGGCGACGCCGGGTATCGGGTTCCTGTTGATAATCGGATTTTCTGTATATCTCCAGAGCGGAATGTCTCCTTCATTAAAATCAGCGGGCTTTTCCTGCCAGGGCATGTTGGGGACATCAGGAGCGTTCAGAATCGAGTATTTACTCATAGCGAATTACCTCCGTTAAGAAATAATATGTGTGTCAAAACAATTTCTGCATCAGCACTTACTAACACTGCCGCGGCTGACATTTTCATTGTAGTCGACTTGTTCGGCGCCTGCAATCAGGGGCAGACGGTTTTCTTATATGTTATTGCATTATCAGTCAATGGGTCGCGCCGGGAGTAGTCGAAAATTTCACATGTCCCGTCACGGTATATCTCAACATGGCACTCCGAAGTCCGGAGGTCTGCGTTCCTTATGATTTCACTTATTTCCTTACTATACTGGCTCAGATCATCCGCCCAGGCTGGCCTTTTCTTAATGTTTTCACGCAGATAGACATCACGGATCAGGGCGTCATAATACACATCCGGGATGGAATTATTGGCAGCCTCTGCACTGAGCAGTCCATCAGTTGCAATGCCGGCTTTATCCGCTATGAATTCATACAGAATGTTATACCTGTCGATCCGATTATGTTTTGCCTGATCATACGAATGGGCGGAATAAAAGTCTCCAAGCTCGCGGAACAGCTCATAGGCTGAGCCATACTCTTTATGTAGAAGCGCAAGCGTGGTGTCGAACTGCCTTGTGTTGTAATAGTTCCCGACCATTGCCTCGACCTTCTTGAGCTCGATGATATCCTCGAACAAGAGCCATTTTGTGTGCAGGACCTCATATGGCGGACGCGACGTGTATTTAAGATCATAGTCTATGCACATGTCAGCCATGTGTGATCCGCTAAGAACCTTAAGGAAGCCAAGCTGCAACTGATCCGGCTGCATGCCATAAACGACATCAAAAGATTTTCTGAAAGAGACCAGGTCCTCATAAGGAAGCCCCGCTATCAGGTCAAGATGAATATGTGCGTTATGAAAAGCATGTATCCTTGCGACCTTTTCGCCGATGCTGCCTATATCTGATGGCCTTCGGATTTCCCTGAGCGTATCCGGGTTTGCCGTCTGAACACCTATCTCAAGCTGTATGAGCCCCGGGCGCATATATGAAATCAGCTCTATCTCATCATCATCAAGGATCTCAGCTTCTGTCTCAAAATGAAAATTTGTTATCCCGTTATCATGTGCAATCAGATATTTCCATATCGCCGTAATGTGCTTCTTGTCAGCATTCGCCGTCCTGTCTATGAACTTGACCTGCTTCACATCTCTGTCCAGAAAATACTGGAGCTCCGGCAAAACAAGTTCAAGGCTCCTCTCTCTGAACTGTTTGTCGATCGATGACAGACAGTATGAGCATCTGAAAGGACATCCCCTGCTGCTCTCATAGTATATTATGCGATTCTTATCAGGCTCACCCGCGACATCAGGATACGGGAATACTACGTCATCCAGATTCATGAGTTTATTGTCCGGAGTCGACAGGATGCGGTCTCCGTCGCGGTAAGTGATACCGCCGATATCCGCCAACTCATATTCATTTGTTGTGTTATCTCCTCCGTCTTCTATAGCCTCACGCCCTTCTATAAATCCGACTGGTTTCTCACTTTGAAAATGGCGCATTTTTCTGTCCAGCCAATGCAGGAGATGCAGCGTACTCTCCTCTCCCTCACCTCGCATCACTATATCGATCTCGGGAATTTCCTTCATGATATCTTCGGCCCTGTAAGATACTTCCGGACCACCGACGATTACCGGCATATCAGGTCTCAGCTGTTTCATGTCCCTTATGAGATCCAGCATCACATCAATATTCCATATATAACAGGAAAAACCGATAGCATCGGCATTATGGCTGTAAACATCCCTGAGGATTTCATCCGTATTATGATTGATCGTGTATTCCGCATATTGAATGTCGATGTCAGGATCGTGTTTTCTGACATATGCTGTTATGAGATAAACACCGAGATTTGAATGAATATAACTGGCGTTCAAAGCAACAAGCAGATACTTCATGACTTACCTCGCGTAGTCAGATCAGCCTCTAAATTGCACCGTGCTCCTTGAGGAGTTTTTCAATATCAGTGCCGTTTATGGCTTTTCCGGCTTCTTTCATTGCAAACGGCATCATAACGGGACCACTCAACAAGATCGAAGATATCCTGGAAATGATAATAGAAAGTCATGCGGCTGATGCCGCAGTCATCAGTAATATCTGTGATGGTGATCTTATCAAGTGGCTTATGCAGCAGCAAATGCTTGAGTGATTCTTCAAGCGCACGTTTTGTTACCTGTGACATAGTTACCTCCATGCCTGAGCGCTGTATGCTTATGCGACAGCTCTTGTCGCATTGCGCACGCCAATAATATTTGTGGATTTCAATCTGTGTTACTGGTAAAATTATAAGTACAAAATGAGTATTTGGCAAAGTCACTATTTGACCCCGGTAAAGGAGGCCACTGATATGACAAAAAGAAGAATTCTTACTATGCTGCTCACCATGTGCATGGCATTTTCCATGCTTTACGTGCCTGCAATGGCTTCCGGCGACGTCATCTGGAGTCAGGATACAGTGCTCTCCAGAGGTAACGATTACGATAATGCCACGATAGCACCAGGTGTCCGTGTGGAAATACAGACCGGTATATTGGTAAGAAACACCCTGACTGTAGGAGCTGGTGGCAAGCTTGTCGGCGAAGGTCTATTCTTCCCTGAAGTCGGAACAGGTGAGGTCGTTGGCATGACAATGTATTACCGTGTCGCCGGCGCTTATAAACCATTTAAGGATGGGCTTAAGACTCTCTGGGACGCAAATCTATGGCCCGGCTATGCACCCAATTTTGTGTATGACAGTGCCTCAGACATTTGGTATCTTTATCAGGAAAGCGGTGATTTCGACGCAGATCCTTTCTATACCAACACGGGGGCTGTCAATTCGTCCGGCGGCCGCAAAATAAACTCTGCCATGAACTCAGCCTGCGCTCTCAATATGCTCGGCCTGTTCCCGATTTCCGGCGCAAATCCTGGCGGCGGCGCAGATTATGATCTGGCGCGCAAGGCTACGAATTCCGAAGCAGTTATGATGCTGGTTCGGCTTCTTGGCAAAGAAAAGACCGCAACATCAGGCAACTGGGTTCACCCTTTCACAGACGTCTCTGCAACAGACAAGTATGTCGGATACGCTTACCAGAACGGTCTTGTCACAGGAAGCTCTGCGACAACTCTCGGCACTGGTGGCGCATCCGCACAGATGTACCTGTCCATGGTTCTCCGTGCGCTTGGTTATTCTGAAGCCGCTGGTGATTTTGTAAGCACAGCTCCAGAACAGCTTGCAAGTCAGATCGGACTTTTACCGGCGGATGTTTCTCTCAATAATTTTATCCGTGCCGACATTGCCATGGTCTCCGAAGCTGCACTTGGCACAAAACTAAAAGGAAGTAACCTCACGCTCGGTGACAGGCTTGTTTCCGAGGGAGTCTTCACTAAGGCACAATATGATTCGGCAATGGCAGCAAGGTAATGGGCTGAACGAAATCACTTGACATTTTCAATGATAAAGTGTTAATAATATGCACTGACCGAGTGGCCACAAATGCGTAAATCCAGGTTTTTGGATTTACGCATTTTTTTATTGCAATGAAACACGATGTCCGGGAGTGATCCCTTTTTCAGTAATGGAGGCAAAGTTTTGAAAGTAACAGAAAAAGAAACAGCATCTACTCTTGATTCACTTAAGGCAAATTCGTTCCTTGAAACAGAATCTCTTGGGAAGCTGATGCGAAAGTATGCCATTCCCTGTATTATTTCACTTGTGGTCGCAGCGCTTTATAACATTGTTGACCAGATATTTATCGCAAATGCGTCTTATCTTGGCAGTTATGGTAACGCGGCAAACACTGTAGTCTACCCGCTCACTATCGTAGCTCTGGCAATCGCCGTTATGATTGGTGACGGGTGCTGTGCATTCGTCAGTCTCTGCCTCGGCTGCGGGAACAATGAAGACGCGCACCGCAGCATCGGTAACTCCGTCGTACTGTGTGTGATTGCGAGCATAATTCTGACTGCTGTCTATTTCATCTTCCAGCCGCAGATCATCTCAATGTTCGGCGGCGGCGTAAATGAAGAAACATACACCCTTAGCAAGGAGTATTTCACATATATCAGCATCGGTATCCCGCTGTATATATTCGGACAGGCAATGAACCCGATAATCCGTTCTGACGGAAGACCGAAATTTGCAATGATCTCAACACTGGCCGGAGCTGTAGTGAATATAATACTCGATCCCGTTTTCATCTTCGGTTTTCATTGGGGCATGATGGGTGCCGCTGTAGCTACTGTCTTAGGCCAGGGTCTTACCGCAGTCCTTGCGATCTGGTATCTGTGTAACATGAAAGCTATCAAACTCAAGAAGAACAGTTTTGCCCTGAGCGGCAAGGTGATCGGCAGATTCATTCCGCTTGGGATCTGCAGCTTCCTGGCCCAGATCTCACTTGTTGCAGCGATGGCTGCAATCAACAATATGATTCGCAGATACGGCGCTCTTGACCCTGTCTTCTCACAGGCAGAATATGCCCAGATTCCGATGGCTGTCGTGGGAATTGTCATGAAGTTTTTCCAGATAGTTATCTCAATAGTAATCGGCATGGCTGCAGGCTGCATTCCTGTTGTTGGATTTAATATGGGTGCCGGCAGAAAGGACAGAGTAAAGAAACTTTTCAGTATGCTGTTGCTGAGCGAAGCTATTGTTGGATTTATAGCGCTCGTTATTGTTGAAGTTTTCCCGCGCGCACTGATTGGGATTTTCGGAGCGGCGAATGAGAGCAGTTATTACACGGATTTCGCAATGAAGGCGTTCCGCGTCTACCTCTGCATGATAATTCTTGCCTGCATCAACAAAGCGACTTTCATTTATCTGCAGAGTATGGGCAAAGCTCTTGCCTCCACTCTCCTCTCGATGGTAAGAGAGGTCGTTTTCGGCGTAGGTTTTGCCCTCCTTCTCCCCATATGGTTCGGGCTGGACGGTGTGCTTTACTCAATGCCTGTATCAGACATTCTGACATTTGTTATATCCGTCATAGTGATCGCCATAACAATGAAAAGCTAAAATGATATTGTCAGGTAATTGAATCCTATCAGTCGCTGGTACTTCATTTCCTTTGCTGTATCAGCGACAAGTTTTATGCCCATGTTCCTGGTCTTATCAGTCTGGTTGAACTGTTCCATGTACTGAACAGGGTCAAACATCATACAGTCATCTCTGACACGCAGTGTCAGCGCACCATTATCTACTATCATATATACGTTTATTGAGTGCTTGCGCTTGTTAACGAAACCATAGCGGATAATATTACCTGCCATTTCTTCAACACTCAATGCTGACATATAACATGTTTCCTGTCCCAGACCTCTTTCTCTGCAAAACTGCATTATTTCCTCGGATGTTTTTACTACATCCTCCATGGAAGGGATCTCTCTTGTATAAGTATTTTCCGCAGGCACTTCGTTCCTGGAGCCGACAGATATCAGATCAGCTATTGTCCCTGGTCTTCTCTTTATCCCAATCCATATCATCAGGAACATAATGCCGAGATTAATTATGTTTCCCACAGGATAAGCAAGCCACACTCCATTAGTTCCCATCGCAGCTGACAGCACAAAAGCTCCGGCGACAATAATAAGATTCTCTGTGATTGACAAAACATTGCTCAGCAGCACCTCTCCCTGGCTCTGATGTATCTTCTGAATAATGCTGTTTACCGATGAGAAAACAACAAACCATATGAATATCCTTAGCATGGGAATAGTCAATGACCATGTCAGTGTACCGCTCGAATAGAATACTGCAGCCAGCTGCGGTGCAAATATTATGGTGAGCAAAATCGCGACGGCCGACATTATCATCGCAATTTTCATTGCATATACATACAGTTCCTCTATTGCCCTGCGGTTCTTCTCGCCATTAAAAATACTGCCGAGCATAAGCACCGTTCCGGCGATTCCGGTCGGTATCATACCGATAAAACAACTTACCATATTCAGCACTGTCATGACAGCTACCGCATCTGTACCTCCTGATTTCATCAGAAGTATATTGAGCGCAAAAGAGCGGAAAGCTATTGCAAGGTTAAAGGCGACCTGAGTTGATCCCAGTTTTGCCATTTCAGGCAGACAGGCAAAGTCATAATTGCCGGCATGCAGGTAAACAACAGGTTTGTGTTTCTCCGAATTGAGGACTCCGAAAAGAGCTGTGACCATTGCAAGGATGTTGCTGATTGAAGTAGCCAGGCCCAGACCACCCATTCCACTCTTCATGACCTCCACAAAAAAGAGATCCAGTGCAAGGTTTGATATGATCATTACTGCAAGGCTGATCTTGAGGACATCATCCCGCCCATTCATCTGCAGAAAAGAAATGAACAGTGCGTACAGCATCATTCCGATCACTCCGAATGACACATTGTGCATATATGCAGTAAGCATTGTATGGCAGTTCCCGCTCGCGCCCAGCGTGGATGCTATCTAAGATGGCAGTATAAAAAGAACTGCACTGCTGATAACAGCAAACACTGTAAGAATAAGAGCGCATGTGGAAAATATTGATACGGTTTCCTTCGCTTTTCCTCTTCCTATACTGTTGCCGCACAATATCTGCGTTCCTGTTATAAACACATAACACAAGTACAGGATATTCGAAATCGGAGAATAGAACCCAAGCGCCGCCATTGCATCTGATCCGAGAAATCTGCTCGTCACAAGAGAATCTATCAGCGAGTTGAGCGTGAATACAAGTCCGGCCAGCATCTGTTGCGGAAGGACTTTTCTGAACATTTCTTCAAGTATGATATTTCTGGACGTAACAGATTTTTTCATTTTTGCCACCAATCCTTTATATGAAAGAATTTTTTTATATATTTATACGAATAGTTTTAAAAAAAGTCCTGAACAATCATACGTGATCATTCAGGGCTCCTGTATATCATCCTAAATATACAACTACCAACACCTACAGTGCCAATATCAAAACAAGTGTTCCCAGGACCACCAGTATTCCTATGCATGCCATCATCATCGCGAACGTGTAGTTTTCCGCGACCCTGCTTACAACATTATTTGTTCCTTCACGCAGAGTCATAATTCTCTCAGAACGCTTTCTTGCCTCAGCGGTTCTCGGTCTTCTCTCGCTCAGCACTGTGCCTCTTGCAAAGGCTATCAGATAGTCGAGACTGCATGCTATGACTCTGGCGACCGTGCCAAGGACAAGCGGCAGCACTCCTGTAAGAAGCGGACGATATACTGCTTCCTCCAGGTCGAGTTTTGACGGCCACAGATTCACATATTGCCCATTCTTTATAAACACTTTTCTCACTATGAACACATATATCAGTATGCCGATTGCAAGTGAGATCAGCCCACCCTGCAGGCTTCTCCATGTAAATGGTGCGAACGTGAAGACCGATGTCGCGTCAGAGCTGAATGACCTGATCATATAATCAGCCAGGTTTTCTGCCACGGATCTTATTCCAAGAATGAACATAAACAGTGATGAACCGACTATCACGAAAGCGCTGAGAGCGTTCATCCCTTTTCTGTCGCTGTCATACTGTTTCTGAAGAGCTGCATCGCTGTTCTTCTCGACAAAGATCGCAATGAACAGTTTCAGCATGTACGCCAAAGTGAGTCCGCCCGAAATCAGGAACAGCCACTCTATCACATGAAGATTAGCAGCACCAACGATGATTCCTGTCAGCCCGCCCAGCGCGGATCCATCCGCACCTGTCAAAGCCCCGTTTGCATTTACTGCATTTATATATGTCACAATGCCCTCATGGAGCAATGTTTTGCTGAAATATCCGTTGAATCCCGGCACGCCTGAAATGCCGAGCGCACCCAGAGCGAACGCGACCTTGAGTGCATTTTTACTGCGGCCGAAGCCCCGTGCCCTGTTGAGGTCCACGGTTCCTGCCTTCATAAGGACAACGCCTGATGCCATGAACAGGCAGAGCTTTATCATCGAATGGTTTACCATGTGCAGCACAGTCCCTGAAAGTACAGTTGCAGCACCCTCTCCGTTTCCTGCCGCGACAAGGAGATGATACATGCCTATGCCTACGAGAATAAATCCTATCTGCGACATTGAGGAACAGGCGAGTGTGCGTTTGATATTCACTGAAAACAGTGCAAGAACAGCTCCAAGTACCATCGTGATTGTTCCAAGAACAAGGATCACCGCTCCGTATGACGGATTAGCTGATAAGACCTCGAGTGAAGTCATAAGTATTCCATAAATACCGACCTTGGTAAGAACGCCTGACAGCAGAGCCGACGCAGGAGAAGGAGCCACGGGATGTGCCTTTGGAAGCCACACATGCAGCGGGAACATACCCGCCTTTGCACCGAACCCGAAGAGTATCAGAATTCCTGCAGCATATACCTGACCTGACACCGCTTCTGACTTGCCGCTGAATATCTCAGAAAGTCCGGCGAATGAAAGTGTTCCTGCAGCATTATAGAGAAGAAGCAGCCCCATCAGAAGGAGAAGACCGCCAAAGATCGCAATAAAGATATATGTATATCCCGCGCGGATCGCCTCAGTCGTTTCTTCCTGAATGACCCACACAAACGACGTAAACGACAGTATTTCAAAGAAGATAAATGTCGTCATGAGGTCACCGGAAAGCATCACGCCCTCCGTTGCAATGAACGTGATTGCCGTGAATACCCAATAGCGCCTCATGTTGTGACGTTCGTTCCTGAAATATTCTATTGAGAACAGCGACGTGAACAGCCACATAAGCGCTGTGATCAACGCGTATGTAATCCTGAACCCATCGACCTGAAACGTAAGACCATCCACAAAAATTCCCTGAATACTCATCAGATCACACCTTCCGCAATCTTTGTGAGAAAGCTCATTATCGGTTCGGAGAAGACCCCGAACAAAACATTTGCGATCGTAAATACCACAACAGGCACGAGCATCTGCCAGCCCGCTTCCTTTACTGCGCTGCCTTCGGTTCCGTCAGCATAAAAATCCTTTCCCTTCATTGGGAAGAACGCTCTCACACTTACTGTGAGCGTATACATTGCGCAGAGGAACGCTGAAACAATGAGTGCCACAACACCGATAATGCCCAGCGCAGAGCCTTCATCCGCACCTGCTGATATAAGTGTCCACTTTGAAATGAATCCACAGAAAAGCGGGATGCCGGTAAGTGACAACGCGCCAAGCGTGTAACATATGAAAGTCACAGGCATTTTCCTGCCGACTCCGTTTATCTCAAATACATAGTTCTTGCCTGTCTGGCGCATAAAAGCACCGGCGCAGAGGAACAGGCTCATCTTGATCACACCGTGGAACAGCATGTGGGACAGCCCTCCGAGATACCCCATTGGAGTAAGAAGCATGATTCCGAACAGCATATATGAAAGGTTGCTCATCGTAGAGAAAGCGAGCCTTCTCTTAAATCTTCTCTCCCTCAGTGCCTGGACAGCTCCGTAAACAAGTGAGAACTCAGCAGCGATAAGACATGCGGCCTGTACCCATGACCCTTTTATGAGATCAGCACCGTACAGATACCATGTGAGCCTCATCACAGCAAAAGCACCTGTGTTTACAACAGCGACCGCATGTAGCAGTGCTGTGACAGGGGTCGGAGCGACAGACGCTGTCGGCAGCCAGTCATGAAGCGGAAATACAGCAGCTTTGGCGCCGAAACCGAAGAACCCGAACAGGAATGCTATCTGCAGCATACCCATGCTCATCGTGTTTCCTGAAGCAGCTCTTGCAGCTCCCAGACTCCCACCATATATAAAGTTTCCACCGCCTCCGTATACTGTTGCAATCACGACTGCGAAGAAAGCAAGCGATGCACCGCCTATAGTGTAAGCCGCATATTTCCTGCCGGCATACATGCTTTCATGATCGCCATAATGTGATACGAGCGGAATAGTGACAAGTGACAGCATCTCATAGAAAACATAAAGTGTCGTGATATTCGAAGAGAAACACACGCCCAGCGTGATGCCATACGTCATGAGATAGAAAGCGAAAAACACGTTCTTGCGCTTATCGTCTTTCATGTACTCGAATGCGTAAAGCAGCGCGAATGGCCACATTAATGAGACCATTCCGGCAAATAATTTTGAAAGCCCGTCTACGCCAAATGATATCGTAAATCCATATGTGAAGCGATATAGTGTGACAGCGCTCCCGTCCGCCTTTATAAGTGCTATCCAAACGAGCACCGTTGTGACAAGAGCTATCACTTCCGAATAAATATTGCGCACCCTGTCATTCTTAAAATGGAGGAATATCATCAGAAATCCCCCTATCAATGCCACGGTCATAGGTTGTAAAAGAAAATATGAATTCATCATAGCCTCATATGGCAACCACATATGCGTTGCCTCGTTCAGGAACACTTATCAGAATTTCATTATCGCGTTCACTATGTTAACGCCCCAGATGCCCATAATAACTGATGCCGCACACAGAACTATCATCGGTATTGTCATCAGTTTTGACGGTTCCTCAGAAATTGCAGGGGCTTTATAATCTTTACCCGGGAAGAATCCGTCTATCACGATCGAAAGCAGATACCCCGCAGTTATAAAAGCGGAAACGATCAAAACTACCGGAGCTAGTATTGATAAAGCGCCCATCCCGGAATCAAGAGCTGCGCTTCCGATTACCCATTTGCTTATAAAGCCGCCCATCGGAGGAATTCCTATGAGCGAGAGTGATGCTATTGTAAAGCACCAGAGCGTGACCGGCATTCTCTTTCCTATACCGCGAAGATCCTCTACATTTCTTATTCCAAGTTTGTAAATAAAAACTCCGGCGCAAAGGAAGAGGCAGGCCTTGGACGAAGCGTGCGACAGAACATGAATAAGTCCGCCTTCCAGCCCTTCATCCGAAAGGAAAGCAATCCCGAGAAGAATATATGAAATCTGGCTTATAGTCGAATACGCCAGCCTTCTCTTGAGGTTCTTTTCGAGAAAAGCTGTCATTGAACCCATAAAGATCGTTATCATTGCAAGGATTATGAATGCGTTCTGAACCCAGGTCCCCCGAAGGATTTCGGTTCCGACTGAGTAGAACAAAAGCCTTATCACAGCGAACACACCGGCCTTTGCAATTATTCCCGAAAGGAGTGCCGATGCCGGAGCAGGTGCTGCGGGATGGGCTGTCGGCAGCCATCCGTGCATGGGATAAAGTCCGGCTTTCGTACCGAAACCAAGAATGCCGATAAAGATAAAGGCAAGAAAAACACCCTCATGACCTGCAAGTTTTGACGGATCGATAAATCCGCCGTATGTAAAATCAGCTGCTGCACCGGCAAATCTGTAAACAAGATATACTGCCGGAAGCCCCATGAGAGCACCCGCTATTGAATAGAACAGGTACTTGAGGCCCGCTGTCACTGCCTCTTTTGTCTCATCATGCAGAACAAGCGGAACTGAAAGGAGTGTCAGCAGTTCAAAACAAAGATACATAGTGACGGGATTCTCCGCCATGCACATGGCGATCATCGCTCCGAATGTCACAAAATAGAAGCCGAAGAAACGCTCTTCATTTTTCTCCATTTTCATGTATTCAAACGAGTAGAAAAGCACCGCGGTAAAAAGAAGCATGACCGCTATCAGGAAGAACACGCCAAGGTCATCGACCGCAAACGAGAACGACACATTCTCAAAGAACTTCACCACTGTCACGCTCCCCTTTGAGGAAAGCGCCAGGATGACAAGGACGTCCGTGATCGCGCAGATCAGCGAATATGCAATATGCCTTGCGCGAGTATTTGTTTTGACGTTTGATGCTATGACTCCCGCGATTATCGGGAATAAAACAGAACAAAGTATAAGCATTTTCTCTCACTCCGATTCCATCTGACGCTCAGCCGAACATTGAAAGTCCCTGCTCTATCATTCCCGCAAAGTACCATGAGAACAGGCCAAGTGCAAGGTTCATGACCGTAAGTATTATCATCGGTATCTGATAAGAAACACGCTTCGCACTGACACGGATTCCTGTTGTATCAGGCTGGTAGATCCTTATCATGGTACGGATGAAGTAAATCGCATTGAGCATCGAGCTGAGAGCAAGCGCTATCATCACGAGCACCATCTTTGTCATGCTCCCCGAATCTACTGCAGCCTCAGCGAAAAGAAGTTTTGACGAAAATCCTGCGAATATCGGAATGCCGATCATTGACAGCGAGGCGACTGAAAAATAAACACCGGCCGCTCTGTCACGTATGCCGCTTCCCTGCAGGTTCCTGAACAACAGACTTCCTCCGGATACATCTGAAAGGCGCGGAGTTGTCAGGAACAACGTTGACTTTGTGACGGCGTGCGCCATGACATGGAACATAGCCGCTGTGTAGCCGACCTTTCCGCCGATGCCTATTCCCATATATATGTAACCTATCTGTGCCGCCGATGAGAAGGCAACCATCCTGTTTATGTTATTCGCCCTCATTGCCGAGACAGAACCCGCTACCATGCCCATGAGGCCCAGCACCAGCAGAATGTTCCTTATCGGCAGCTGCTCAAAGACCTCTATCCCTATCACGCGGTAGTAAATCTTGAACAGCAGGAAAATGTAGCATTTTGAAACAAGAGATGACAGGACAGCTCCTGATGTCGGAGTGGCCCAGCCGTATGTATCAGGCATCCAGTAATGGAACGGGAAG
>Ga0172377_10001991_pt1 | contig 20898 bp, 18 predicted proteins | sample Pumphouse3metaG_FD_119749 | JGI IMG/M metagenome (GOLD analysis project Ga0172377, IMG submission 119749) | Leachate microbial communities from a municipal landfill in Southern Ontario, Canada - Pumphouse #3 metaG | ecosystem: Engineered > Solid waste > Landfill > Unclassified | place: Canada...
GTCTTCATAATCAAGTCATCAAAATCCAACGCTCCGCACTCCGTCAGTCTCTTTTGATAGATAGCGTACACCTTGGCGACGTTTTCTGCGAGAAAACTGTCCGCCGTATTGGTCATCTGCTCGGACGTCTTGAGAGAATTCTTGGCATCGGAGATGGCACTGTGCACCGAGCGGGGATTCATCTGCTCCGTGCTCAAGTTAAGCTCCTTCATCGCCTTTTTCACGATTCCCAGTTGGTCGGCACTATCATAAATGACAAAATCCCGTTTGAGTCCGATACCCTCGGCATCCTCGCGTAAAATACGCACACAGAGACTATGGAACGTTCCCACCAGCGGCAACGACGGATTCTTGAAATACTGGCTGAAGGGGGCACTGAAACCCGAACTCGCCTGACTATCCGCCGCGCTTCCCGCCAAAAGACTGCTCACTCGCGATCTCATCTCGCTCGCCGCCTTATTGGTAAAAGTCACCGCCAAAATATTCTCCGGCCGCACGCCCTTTTCTCGGATCAAGTAAACGATACGATGGGTGAGTGTCTTGGTCTTGCCCGACCCCGGCCCGGCGATAATCAGCACCGGCCCCTCGGTTTTCTGCACCGCCTCTCTCTGTTTTGGATTCAAATCTCTAAGCATCTTATTTAAAAGGTTATTTTTACACTTCATTATAACAGAAAAAAGGGATTTGCCCAAAGGTTGACAAGGGCAGGAATAGAGCTAGAATAAAACCAAAAAACGACTTCAGAAAAGGAGGAACAATGGATTCTATTCAATATACACTTATCAATTTAATATTTTTTACCGGAACCGTCTCCATCTTAGCACTAGGCAAGAGAAAAGGGCTATGGCTAGACGACACACTACCGGAAGAACAAAGACGACTCTTCTTGAATGTCGGGCGTCAAAAAGACTCATTAGCCATTGTTGGTATCATCTTTTTTACACTCTACATAATTGCAAAAATCAATTTTTTGACCAGTTTCTTGACCGTTATATTTATAAACGAAATCCACTCTTATTATATACTTAGAAGCTACGTCAGGATTGCGCGGATTGAGTTATGCAAAGAATGAACTTCTTTGCATTTTTATTAAATCTTGACAAAATAAAGATATACTCTATAATCTTAATATCGTTGACACTATTTTGACCCCATGTTAAATTTTGAATGTAAGCTTAAATATTAATTTTTTAGCTTTTCGCTGATTGGCCAAAGCAATGAGTCGCAACCAGATAGTTATCCAGAAAGGTGACCATTAGGCGCAAAAGTTTCAAGGAAATAAAACAATTAGTACAATTATAGAAAAACCGACCGTAGAGCAGGATACTGATTCTATGCTAGAAATCGATAAAAATCCCTGTCTAACCGGGAAAGTGATTTGTGGTAGTTTTGGTTTTATTAGATCCAATATTACTGTTTTGTCAGTGATTTTTTTGTTGTCTCTAGTATCAGTTTCCAATGCTACAGTCTCAAACTACAACTTCCAAAAAGGAAGCCTTTTATTTGGCTATTTAGAAGGCAAAGGAGGTGGTTATGACGGGGATGGCAACATTACCGTCAATAATAATCAGAATTACAACAGCGCCGCCGGCAGCGAAACCAACCTGATCAAGGTAGCCAGCGCCGACACCTCTTTCTGGGACAACTATACCGCCAGTAACACCGCGCTTAATGACGAGAGTGGAGAAGGTGCCCAAACTCAGACGATTTCCTCTGGACAAGGAGAAAAAGTCAATTTTGAGCCGATGACCGTACAGGGGAACTTCCTAATTTCTCCTTCCAGCTTCTACGATGGCACATCCGAAGAACAAAGATACGGCCTAATCAAATACACAGTAGAGGACGGAGATACCCCCAGCTCTATTTCCAATTCTTTCGGCATCGGTCTTTATACTTTTCTCTGGGCTAATAATATGAAAGTAGGCGACTACATCAAGCCGGGACAAGTAGTGGAAATTCTACCGATAAACGGCGTAAAACACGCCGTCACAGACAAAGATACCATCGAAGCCATAGCTACCAAATATAAGGCAGACATACAGGAAATTATCATTTATAACGAGCTTCCCGCCAACGGCAAGCTGACTGCAGGAAGAACCCTTGTCGTACCGAACGGCGAGAAAGAAAAGCCTATTGCGGAACCAAAACCGGTTGTTACTCCAACGACCACCAGTCAAGGCACCGTGGTTTCCTCCAGCAAATATGTAGCCGCAACAACAGTTCAGAAAGGGCATTCCTTCCCTTACGGACAGTGTACCTGGTATGTCTCCACTCGATTCTATGTTCCATGGGGTGGAAACGCCAAGGCTTGGCTCGCCAACGCTGCCGCTTATGGCTACTCTACAGGCAGAACCCCTGTTGCCGGCTCAATTATGGTGACAAACGAACACCGAATATATGGCCACGTGACGTACGTCGAATCAGTAACCGCCACCACAATCACCATTTCTGAAATGAACTATACAGGCTGGGCACGAAAGAGCGTAAGAGTCGTCCCAAGAAACAGCTCAGTGATTATGGGTTTCATCTATGCCAAGTAAAGAATCAATCAAATATAAAAAAACGAAAGCCCTGCTTCCGTTTTTTGTTGCAAATCAAAGCGCCCCTACTAAATGGAGTAGCGGGTTTTAACCCGCGCGGCTATCCTATGCCTTTAAAACCTTCGAAATCAAGCGTTTTATCCGCCTCGGACAACCGCGCAGACTGAAGTCTGCTACTCCGAATAAAAAAGCAACGATTGATCGGTCATTGACAAACCGCCCAAAAAAGCTAAACTGTAATAGTAAATTACGGGTTCGTAGCTCAGTTGGTTAGAGCGCCACATTGACATTGTGGAGGTCGGAAGTTCGAGTCTCCCCGGACCCACCCAAAATAAAAATCCGCCGAGTGAGGCGGGTTTTTTGATGTGTACAATACGTGTATAATACGTGTATACATTATACATGTATTGCCTTTCTATATAATACATGTATAATACGTGTATACATTATACATGTATCATAAAACAATTAACCTATAAATATGCTATTCAAGCTAGAAAAACCTGATTTGTCAAAAATGAGGGGCAATAGAATCGTAGAGTTAATGGAAAATAAAGAGCTACAGCAGATAGCGAGAAAAACAATGAGCCCCGATTATTTATATTGGGATAAAATTAAATATCGTTTTAAGCAAACATTGCCTAAAGGTGTGTCAACAGAAGAGTTATGGGCACTGACAAAATTTATACGCAAATATTTTTCGGAACAAACAATCACCCCTATAAAAAATGAAAAGGGAGAAAAATTTTCTTTTATAAAGTTATCACGCTTCGAACAATTCCTCCATGAAACCGATTTGAATATGGGGGGCAGTTTATTTGTGAATTCAGGAGATGACAAAGAAAAAAGAAAATACCAATTTATATCCCGAGGTATTATGGAAGAGGCGATTGCGTCCTCGCAACTGGAAGGAGCAAATACTACGCGAAAAGCAGCTAAAGAATTCCTGAGGGAAGGAAGAACACCAAGAACCAAGGACGAGAAAATGATTCTGAACAGTTACCATGCTAGAAAAGCTATAGAAGAAAAATACAAAAAAGAAAAACTAGATTTACAAACCATCTTTGAATTGCACAGAATATTGACGATAGATACGGTCAAAGATGAAGAAATAGGACGTTTTAGAACCGACAAAGACGATATAGTGGTCGCAAATAATATTGAAAATATAGTCTATCACGTTCCACCAAAAGAGATATTTGTAAAAAAGGAAATCAAAGAATTGATAAAGTTCGCCAATGACGAAACAGAAACCCAGTTTATCCATCCGGTAACAAAAGCCATTTTGATTCATTTCTGGTTGGGATACCTCCATCCCTTTACAGATGGCAATGGGCGCCTCGCTAGAGCATTGTTCTACTGGTATTTGTCGAAAAAAGATTATTGGGCCTTTAATTATTTGCCAATCTCTAAAAACATAAAGAATTCCCAAACGCAGTACGGAATGGCTTATGTGCTGGCAGAACAAGACGACTGCGATCTTACATATTTTATTGATTATAATATAGATAAGATACAACTGGCCATAAAAGATTTTGAAGCCTATGTTGAAAAGAAAAGAAAAGAAAATATCGAAATTTCCAAAATTTCCAAATCAAAATACAATTTCAATGACAGGCAGCTTCAGTTACTGCAATATCTTAATGGTAACAGATATGGAAAAACATCAGTTTCGGTCTATATGAATATAAATAATCTAAGAAGCAGGATAACAGCTTCTACGGATTTAAAAAAACTAAAAGAGCAGGGGTTCCTGTATGCCAAGAAAAAAGGCAAAGAGGTCTTCTATTTTGCCACAAAAAAGATCGATGAACTGTTTGAATAATATTTTGAATTAATATAATGAATAAAGTCACCAAAACCATCCACATCACCGCTAACAACCACGGTCAGCGCCTCGATAAATTCTTGGCTGATTTCGATTTGGAAAAATCCCGCGCGGCTTGGCAGAAGCTTATCAAGAGCGGAAAGGTTTTAGTAAATGATAACGCGACTGAGGCAAACTATTCGATCAAGACTGCTGACAAAATTGAAATTTTAAAAGAAGACCTACCGGTAGAAAGAGCAATGTCCGTTCCCGACATTAAAATCATCTACGAAGACGAGAACGTAATCGTGATAGATAAGCCCATCGACGTGGTGGCGCAAAGAACAGAAACAAGCGATGCGCCTGCGGTCACTGATTTTTTGGAAAATCATTTTCCTGCAATCAAAAAAGTAGGAGAGGACGAACAGCGCAGCGGCATAGTGCATCGCCTCGACAAGGACACTTCCGGAATTATGATTGCCGCCAAAAATCAGGAAGCGTTTGAATTCCTGAAAGACAGATTCAAGAAGAGGGAAGTGCAAAAACTTTATACTGCACTGGTTTACGGCAAAGTCGAACCCGAAAAAGGGGAGATAGATTTTGCCATCGGCCGCAATCCCAAATCACCGTGCAAACAGACTATCGTCAGAAATCCCGATACTTCCACCGTCAAATGCCGAGTGGCGCGTACGCTCTATCGGACGATTAAAAGCTCCGAAGATTATTCTCTGCTTGAAGTCGAGCTCAAAACCGGCCGGATGCACCAGATTCGGGTACATATGAAAGCCATCGGACATCCCGTCGTAGGCGACCCCAAATATGCCACACCGAAGCTCCTTCAAAGCACCCCGGGGCTCAAAAGACAGTTTTTACACGCCAGCGAGCTTAAAATCACGCTTCCCGACGGCAAAAAGGGTATATTTCACTCAGAACTGCCAAACGACCTACGATCCTTCCTCAAAAAACATTCTGACCTTGACTAAACGTTTTTTTTACATTACTATGAAGTAGTCTAAGAGCTTACTCAAGACCTTTCTTTCGTTGCGAAAACTTCAAATTTTGTGCGAAAAACCTGAAAGTTGAGAAAGGCTATAATAATAACCTGACGAGACTTGAAGATTTTGCAGCCAAAATTTGGAGTTTGCAGCAGAAAACGAAGGTCTTGAGTAAGCTCTGAGACATTTCTTTTATATTGTTTGAAATTAACTAAGATAAAATACGAAAATGGCAATCAGATTAATTGACTTCAACCACACCGGAACCAAGGAGGATCTGCCGGAAATCAAACCGGGACACGTGGTAAAAGTCCACCAGAAGATTACAGAAACAAAAGTAACTGGGAAGAAGCAGGAAACCAAAGAAAGAATCCAGATTTTCGAAGGTTTGGTCATCGGTGTTAAAGGCGGAAACAACATCACTGCTACTATTACCGTGCGCAAGATTTCCGGAAACATCGGAGTAGAAAGAATTTTTCCACTGAACTCTCCTTCCATCGCCAAGATCGAGATTTCCAAGATCACCAAGGCTCGTCGCGCCAAACTGAACTATATGCGTGACCGTATCGGAAAAGCCACTAAACCAAAAGGAGAATTGGCCACCGAGGAAGACAACAAGCCAAAAGTGAAAAAAGGTATTGAAGCGAAAGTTGAAGAAGTGAAAGAAGTACTTATAGAAGAAACTCCGGTTGAAGTAGTAGTCGAAGAAACAGTTGCGACCGCAGAAGAGGTAAAAACCGAAGAAGTAAAAGCGGAAGAAACCGTCGCAAAAGCTCCGGAAGAGAAGAAGTAATCTAACGGTTGTTTACAAAACTTATTTTTACAGATAAAATTAGTTAGTGATATTACGGTTATCTTAATTTATAGCTCCCTGCTCCGAGCCTTTCACCGCCGGGAGCCATAAGTTAGTTCGTCGGAGTGGCGGAATTGGTATACGCAACAGGTTGAGGGCCTGTGCTCGCAAGAGCGTGAGGGTTCAAGTCCCTCCTTCGACACAGACACGACGGACAATAATTCCTACCTTATAGCTTCGGCTATGAGATTAGGGCGCTTAGCTCAGTTGGCTAGAGCATCTCGTTTACACCGAGAGGGTCGGGGGTCCGAATCCCTCAGCGCCCACAAAGAAGATAGATTAAAATAGAAAAAAGCTGTCTAATTTAATATATATTAGAAGGCAAGGGATGATGAGTTTATGCCCCAGAGGGGTAAATCCCTCAGCGCCCACACATATCCATTGTCATTTCGAACGCAGCGATAGCGAAGTGAGAAATCTGGGAAAGATGCTATGCTGGATAATTAGCTTTGTTAAAAAACATTATCAATAGCATCGTACCTTTCTCAGATCTCTCAGTCGTGCCTCCTTCGAGATGACATATGTTACAATCATTTTTGCCGGGGTAGCTCAGTTGGTAGAGCAAAGGATTGAAAATCCTTGTGTCGGCGGTTCGAGCCCGCCTCCTGGCACTTATTAATGAAGCTCCATTTTATGGAGTTTTATTGTGTCTTTATAAATAAAGAAATTGATATATTGACATCTATTACTTCGTAGACTACAAGACAAAGTCAAATCTACAAGGAGGTGACAAAAATAGAGATAAAAAGAGTAAGACCAATAAAGCCACTTAAACCTCAGGCAACAAAGCCCGAGGATGGTCCCAAAAACGTATCAAAGAAGTATGCCAGCAGAGCATCAATCGCTGGCATACAATCTTTTTCCAAACATCACATTTTATACCAAGTTAAACAAATCTGTTCTACAATCCAATCATATAGCATTTGAAATTTCTCTCTCTCCCATCGAGAGAGGGTCGAGATGGGGGGGAATAAAAGTGAAATCATCATTGCACAGATTAAGTTAATCTGGGATTACATATAAAAAACATCAACTCACCCGAGTTGATGTTTTTGTTTTAGAGCTATTGCTTTTTCACCTCAAAATATTTCACCATCTGCAAAATCGGCATTTTCTTTCCATTGGGAAAAACATAGTCCTCTCCTTTGCACAAGAACTCAAAACCGAATTTCCGATAGAACTCGATAGCATCCGAATTATAGGTTGCCACCCCCAGCTTTATTTTCTTTTCCTCTCCTAACCAAGACAGTGCTTTTTCCATAAGCCTTTTGCCGATTCCCATCCGCTGATATGAAGGCAAAAGATAAAGCGACCCTATCTTATTATATCCGTCTTTTCTTTCCACCCAGCACATACCCACAATCCGCCCGCCGTTCTTCGCCGTCCAAATATGTTCAGTCGTGCTTTTACCCCTAACGCTTTTTTGCATAAAATCCAACCTCTGTGCATTATGAATTTTTCGACTCTGGATGTCCTCCACGGTAATCCCATGCTCTTTGTTCGTATAAGTCGACACCCATACCTCGTCCTTGAGACTGAGAACATTTTCCATATCTTCCAACGTAGCATCTGCCACGATCACGCTCTCCGCCTTGCGCTTTTGAAAGTCTTTTATCTTTTCCAGATGATTACGATCTTTCTCACGACCGTATTCTTTTACCATCAACTCCTTCCATTCCCGCACCGTGTTCAAGCTCGCAAATTTGAATCCTCCTACTTCAAAAGAGTCTCTGAAAATTTTATCATAAATGTCCTCCCGCCCGGGCCAAGCCGGACCGATATCGACATTGATTCCCTGAATCAAAATCTTATAAAGTTTCTGATTAGGTTCATCGTGGAAATAAACCTCTTGCATCTCTTCAGAAGAAACAAAATCATCTCCCACCGCGATATCTATATCGTTCAGATTTTCAATTCTTTCAAAATCCAGCACCCCCAAAAGATAAAGCGGCGTCGAACCGAAAACTACAAAATCACAATTGATCTTTTGTTTGAGCTCCGAAAGTACCGGCGATAAGCACTCCCAAAATTTCTGATTGATTTGCATGACCTTAAGTTAAGAATAATTCATCTCTCCTTTCGTTCTAATTCTATAATAAGCGGGTACTCTTGTCTAATAGACTAAAATTCCTTGTGACCTTTGACCTTTTCTATAATAAAAGTATACTATCTATATTAACCTTAACTAATTTAAAAAAATAGATTACCATGGATGAAATTACAAACGAAAGGAGTGTGCCCGTAGCAACGGTTGTCGGTATTACAATTCTTACCGCCATCATTTTTGGCGCCGGTGCTTACCTGTATGTCAACAACAGTGCAACAGAAGAGAAAGATACTCTCAATGCTCAAATCGCTACACTACAGAATGAAGTTTTAAGTGCAAAAAAAGCAGCGACTATAACGTCTGACTCTTCAGTGCCCGCCACTAATGCGGATGACGAAGTGACTTCTACCGAAAAATCATCCGTTCCTGCAGACTGGAAAACTTATAAGAATACAAAATATGAATACTCTTTAGATTATCCAAATAATTCCAAATTACTGGCTCGCGATGAAAATTTAAATAACACTACAATTAATCCTGCAGTAGCAGAAATTATCATAAGTAATGATGAATCCGGCTTTATATTTAGTGCAACTTCTAAAAATATTCAGTTTACTACGGATGAAATAAAAAGTTCATTTCCTGAAACTGATCCAAGCAATATCACTTTAACGCCCACAACAATAGCCGGAAATCCCGCATATCAAGTTAAATATGACACCGCAAGCGATGGAATCTCTGACCTTTATTTTGTCAAAAACCCTTCAGGAGTAGTATTGCGACTTATGATTGCCCGTAACGATAGCGCTGCACAAAAAATATTATCTTCTTTCGCATTTGAAGAATAAAATCCTGCAATTGTATTAACTTCACATAGAAGGATAATTTGCCCACTTGTTAGTTGATTGATTATATGATATTAACCTAAAACTTTGTCTGAAATAATATAAAATACCGACCCCCGAAAGGGCCGGTATTTTTTATATCTGAGCGGATGACCGGGTTCGAACCGGCGACCTTCTCCTTGGCAAGGAGATGTTCTAGCCAACTGAACTACATCCGCTTATTTACTTAGATATTCTAGCATATAAAAGCCATTTGGCAAGAGGCGGAAAAGAACAAAGGTTGACTTTACCGCACCGTTATGTAAAATCAGGACAAGGAATAAAAAGAGGCGATACTATAAGTATTTTCAATCTTTATAATGCAGGATTAGACAAGTATTTTGACATCGATTATAATGGCTCACAAGCCGTAAAGGAACTCAGGAAAGCCCCGAAAACGGTCTGCGTCATAATCATAAGCGGGAATGAAGACATCATTACCGAAAAATGGTCTCTGTGTGAATGTCTGAGTGATAAAAATGACTACGACAAGCCGGATTGCGGCAAAGACCGATTCGATACGCACAGAGAAAACTTCAAAGTCCAAGAGATAATAGTCCCGCAAGTCCTGCGTTTCTTAAGAAACGATATAAAAAAGATGGAGGAGTTCCTTAATATTCTCATGGCAGGCAATCCCGCGAAATATGTTTTTTTAGTGCTTTATCTGAATATCAACGATAAAGCCCTGGCCCACACATCTCCCACATTGGGACTGGCACGTTTTCTCAATAAAATAAACGAAATTTTTGGAGAAAAATTGCTTGGATACGAAGTGAATACGGTCCGAAACCCGAGACTGGATAAAACCAGAGGAAGGCTAATATCAAAATTACAAGAAGTTTAATTTAATTAAACTTTCTTTTTTTGCCTCAAAATCTCGAAAATGCTAGAATGAAATGAACTTAAAAACTATCGAATATTCAAATGACCATAAAAATCAAGGAAGTTAAGCCACAAATCTGGAATTTCAAAGTTATGGGAGGGGAGGACGCCTGGAAAGAAGTAGCCTATTCAGCCAGGATGAGCGGAGTGCCGCCATATGTCACGGAAGAGGCTATCTTCAAGATGATACTCCGGAATGATTATACCTCAGCCTTTGAACACATTATTATCAAATTTGATATCAAAATTGCCAAAAGCATAGCCCCTGAGATACTTGAACACCGGATGTCATCCCACTCCGGTTTCTCCACCCGATATGTTCACCCGAATAAGAGCGCGCTTGAACTCAAGTTCAAAGAAGAGAACGTCTATGAAATCATCACCCCTTGGCATCTGATAAAAACGGAAAAAATGACCGAGGAGAAAATAGCGCAAAGAAAGATCTTTCTGCGAAACATCAAGAGCAACCTTAAGGCCTATGAGACCCTTTCAGCTTCAGGTCTTCCACGCGAATCCGCCCGTTATATCCTGCCCTTCTGCCAAGCGGTAGGCATTTATCACTTCACGATGAATCTGCGCTCACTCCTTAATTTCCTCTCCCTTCGGCTCTGCGTACGAGTCGCACCGGAAATGAGATCTATTGCCAGCCAACTATACTTCTTTCTTGAAATCGACCTCCCTGTAATCAAAGGAATGGTCGGTTGCCGCGGCTTTATGAAACGCGCCTGCCCGGAAAGTGATGTTACCGGGGTGCGAAAAGGGGAGCAACATCCTTTCTATCCGCCATGCCTTTTCAAAACTCCCGAATCAGAGATTTACATCCCAACCCAAAAAGAGCTTGGACAAGGCGGCACATTCAAAAAATTCGACCGAGAGAAGGCTATTCAAGCGCAAGAATTCAACTTCAGAAAGTGGGCGGACTGGACCGGAGAATAAATAGCGTACGACACCTGTCATTCTGAACGGAGCGCAGCGCAGTGAAGAATCCCATTGCTATGCGGGTAAATCATTATATATATCGTATCATTTTTTGTTATCTGCATAGTATCGGGATACTTCGGAGTACCTCAGCATGACAACTACTAACTAATAATTCACTATCATCTATATGGAAAAAATCATCGAGCTTTTAGAAAAGCACAACGCTTGGAGAAAACAGTGCATCAATCTCATTGCCTCGGAAAATGTGATGTCTCCCTACTGCGAGCAATACTACGTTTCCGACCTGATGCACCGCTACGCCGAGGGGCTGCCTTTTCACCGTTATTACCAAGGACTCGAATATGTCGATCAAATCGAAGACATCGCGACTCAGGCCTTCAAGGACCACTTCCACGCGAACTTCGTCGACCTCCGCCCCATCTCTGGCACGCTGGCCAACCTCGCCATCTTCTCGGCACTGGCAGAAAGAGGAGACACTGTAATGAATCTGGGCATCCAAGGCGGCTCGCATGTTTCGCACGAACAAGCGGGGGCAGTCGGAGTTCTGGGACTGAAATCTTACGCCCTCCCTTTCGACGAGGTCAATCTGACACTCGACCTACCCAAGATCGAAGAAAAAATCCTGGAATTAAAACCTAAATTCATCGTAATGGGAGGGTCGGTCATAACATTTCCGCAACCTATCCGAAAAATACGCGCCATCTGCGATAAGACCGATACCAAAATCATCTACGATGCCGCCCACGTTTTCGGACTCATCACTGCCGGTAAATTCCAGAATCCGCTGGAAGAGGGGGCCGATATCATTACGGCATCTACTCACAAAACTTTTCCCGGACCGCAAGGAGGCATCATCATAGGAAATAATCTAGACGAGAAACTGATAAAGAAAATCCAAAACAAGGTTTTCCCGGGTGTTCTTTCCAACCACCACCTCCACCGCATCCCGCCACTCTACCTGTCACTGCGAGAGATGCAGGAGTTTGGCGATGCCTACGCCGACCAGATCATCAAAAACGCTCAAGCACTGGCTAAAGCACTCGACACAGTCGGATTTGACGTCCTCTACAAAGACCGCGGCTTTACCCAGAGCCATCAAGTTGTAGTCAATGTAGAAAAACAAGGAGGAGGAGACCCGATTGCCAAAAAATTGGAGGAAACCAACATTATTCTCAACAAAAATATCATCCCCGGCGACACCGATAATCCTAATAAACCCAAAGGCCTGCGCATCGGTGTGCAAGAAATGACCCGCTTCGGGATGAAAGAGAAGGAAATGGAGGAAATCGCCCGATTGATCTCCGATGTAGTCATAAAAAACGAGGAGACAAAAAAAGTGAAAAAGAAGGTGGAAGGACTGAGAGAACGCTTTCAAAAGACCCGATATTGTTTCGAATAGAGGTATCCTAAAAGCCGTAAATGCCGCTAAACAAGCGGCATTTTATTGACCACAAAAGCCACGGAATTATCTCATTTAATCCAAAACCCCATCGCCAACCCCCCTAAAATCTTGTCAAGTTTTCACCCCCTGATAGTTGACACTTTTTAAAAAAAATGATAAACTAATTGCATTAGTTCCCTCAGAGGGAATTTTTAATTGGTAAAAAACTATTATGAATAAAATCTTATCTGCCTCAGAATTGGACGTTCCTCCCTTATTGCTGCTAACTTTAGCTGTAATAAGTCTTGTTTTCAACCTTTGTTTCCCTCAGTATGCTTACGCTAACAGCCCGGTAAACCAGAAGTTTGCCCGCGAAAATGAGCTAAAAGAGAACACGATTGCCTTAAACAAGCTAAAAAAGGAAATAGAGGAGAGAAAGACCACTTCCACCCAGAACGTAGAAGTTTATTCAGAATTCACTTTAGAGAAGAAGGTCGCAGTAAAAAAGAAGATACAAGTTGCGGTAAAGGCTCCACAAAGCACCGCGATCAGCAGTATTTCCAGCGATAATGGCATTTCTAGCCGCTGGGTGACGGTTACCGCTTATTCTTCCACCGTAGACCAATGTGACGCTAGCCCTTTTATTACTGCTAGCGGAACCCATGTAAGAGACGGGGTTATTGCCACCAACTTGCTGGCATTCGGAACCAAGGTAAAATTCCCGAGTATGTATGGAGACAAGATCTTCACCGTAGAAGACAGAATGAACAAGAGATTCTCCAATAGAGCCGACATATGGTTCTCTACTCGAGAACAGGCTAAACAGTTCGGTGTCAGAAAGCTTGAAATGATTGTCGTTTCCTAAGATAGTTCCGATAGGATATATATATAAAAAAACAGAGCCCTAGTCCTCTGTTTTTCTTTTGCTTATTTTCTGCTTTTCCTCAATAAGCCGGAGAAGGAGCTATGAATCTTAAGCAGCACCGGAGGAGCCTCGAGAGAAAAGTGATGAGATACGGTTTTAACGCTAAAATGGAGCATGGCCACGCCTCCCAGCAAACAAAGAATGATGTTTATGAGTCGAGAGATCAGGCTGAACGCCAGACCTACATCTTTTCCTATGCCCAGGATGCCGGAGGCGAAGGTAAGAGCGAATTCAAAACTCCCCAAAGCTCCCGGAATCGGGAAAAAATTCGCCAAAGTAAGAAAAAAGAAAACCCCTAGAGATTTAAGTATCCCTATCTGCTGACCGAGATAAAAGCAAATTACTGCTACAATCAGAACGTCTAGAAAAGATTCCAATAGCCCTAAAAAAACTGCCAGAAAGAAATGCTTCTTTTTTTCGTTAAAGAAGTTTTCCATGCTCTTTTCCGTCCTATCGATACTATCTGATTTATTTTTAATAAAACCGATCTTATCCAATCCGATCTTGTGTATAAAAAAGGTGAAAAAGGCTTTTTCCCCGGCGCCACGATTCAACATCTTTTTGTAAAAGAAATACAAGATGAAAAAGGCTGAGAGAAAAATCAAGAAAAAAGCATAGAACACTTCCGTGGGCAAAGAAAAGTGCTCAGCTAAAAAGATAAAGCCCGCCACCATCGCCACAAAAAGACAGGAGAGAAATATGACCTGATCAATGATTACCGAGGCAAAAGACCTTTCCCATCCGCATTCAGATTCTTCCTTGACCATATAAGCACGGACAGGTTCGCCACCGATCATCGCCGAGGGGGTGATGTAGCTTAAGGTAAATCCGGCCATCTTGGCGCGCATTACCTTCCAAAAACTTATCGGACAGCCCTGCCCCTCTAAAATAACTTGCCAACGACAGGTCCCCACCACGAAGACCGCCAAAAAGTTTAACAAAAAAACCCCGAGAAAGGCCTCTTTGGAAAATAAAGAAAGAGCCACCTTTATCTCAGATATATCCACCTGTCCGAAGGCCGAAACTAGCAACAAGACCCCCAGCAGAATAGAAAAGAATAAAAAGAAAGCTTTTTTCATCTTTTGATCAAATAATATAACAACGAAAGTACCGGGAGAGGGAATCGAACCCTCAAGGAGTATAAGTCCAACGGATTTTAAGTCCGCCGCGTCTACCAATTCCGCCACCCCGGCAAAAAATAACTGCTAACTAATAACCTATAACGGATAACAATAACAAGCCGGACTGTTATAAGTTACAAGTTATAGGTTATTAGTCATTTTGAGGCCTGGAACGGATTTGCACCGATCTACGCGGTTTTGCAGACCGCTACCTAACTACTCGGTCACCAGGCCGAAGATGCCCCGAACATTAATAAAACTAACATAAAAAGGTTGAGTGGTCAATATAAAGCTGGATTTGAGATATAAATCTTTTACACGTCATTCTGAGGTACTCCGAAGAATCCCGTTATATCCTACGTACTGACAGGGATGCCCCGCCTCCGCGAGGGTGAATCTGGAAGACCTCCTCGCAATGACGGCTAACCATAAAAAAATCAACCTCGCAGCTGATCTTTTTCTTTTTCAATCATATCGATGATTTTGGGAATTTTCTTGAAATCCTTTTGCAGCTCCTCAATCAATGCACGGTTGTAGATGGTCGCCGCGGGATGATATATGGGGAAATATACATTTCCATCTTTGCGTTTCGGCTTGCCGTGATCCAAGGAAATCTTTAGCCCCGGGATGAAACGGTCCATCGCATGCCGACCCAAAAGGATGATGATTTTCGGTCGAATAAGTGTCACTTGCCTTTGTAAGAAATCGGCGCAAGCGGCAACTTCTTCCGGCAGGGGATCGCGATTGAGCGGTGGGCGACACTTGACCACGTTAGCGATAAAAACATCTTCACGTTTGAGATTGATGCTTGCCAAGAGTCCATCTAAAACTTTTCCTGCCGCACCTATAAAAGGTTTACCTTGCAAATCTTCATTCTTTCCCGGTGCCTCACCGATAAACATTACGTCTGCCTGAGAGCTCCCGTAGCCGGGAACGGTGTTGGTGCGCGTCTTGCAGAGTTGGCACGCTTGGCACGCTGCGACTTCTTCTTCTATTTTTATAAGAGTATCTTTCATAGCCTTGCGCCTAATCTCTGCCCGTCGGAACCGGCGGTAAGGAATGGAGATTCAGCCATAAGATTAAAACTGAACAAGAGTCCGTTTTCATAGAAAGGATCCTCGGAGCGATTGTTGTCTTCCATCTCACATTGACCGAAACATATAAAATTGTTTTGATTGTTCCAGATATCATTGAAGCTCAGCTTCACACCCTCGCTCTTGTCATCGACATAAACGCCGCTGCAGATCTCACAAGCACCGTTATCGGTGATGAGATTATTCCCGATAGTAGCGCTGGAATTCGTCAGATATATCCCGAAGGTCGCCCCCGCCTCAATACCATAAGCGCTATTGAAACTGATAGTGTTATGCTCGATGACAGCCTGACTGTTATAAATATTAATACCTTTTTTATTGGCGTAGATAAGGTTATCGACAATCAGCGGGTTGGAATCCGTAACCTTGTCCAGATTGAATATCTGCACTCCCGCCTTGCTCTGCTCGAGTACGTTGCGCTGCACGGTAGGGGAGGAATGACCTTTGATATAGATATCATAGTCATTGGAAAAAATAATATTGCGATTGATGATCGGAGAAGAATTTTCGATCAGGATCCCGCTCAGATTTTCCTGCGCGTTCTTGATACTGAAATTTTCCAAACGGGTTTCCTTGTTCTCCAAATTCTTAAAAACTACGACGCTACCTTTTTCGTCCCCATTCAAAATTGTCGTCTCCGCGTGCTCTCCAACTAAGCTCACGCCGTTCCTCATCGTGATATTTTCCTTATATTCTCCGGCAGCGACCGAAACCACGTCTCCCGGCAGCGCAGAATTGATAGCTTTCTGAATAGTGTCGAATTCGGCCGGTACTTTCAACACGACACTCGTACGCTGCCCCTCATCATCTGGGCGAAAAGCCGACAAGGCCCCGCTGCCACCCAACTTCGCAAAAATCTGGGCCAATTTCGAAGTCTCCGCGACCGCCTCCGCCTTAACGCTGCTATTCAAATCGGCGTTTTCTCCAGATAGGATCTGATCCACGCTATTTCCAGAACCTACACCGGATGCATTGTTTTCTCTGCCACCTAGAAAAGCAAAAGCCAGGACAAGTAAGACGATCAAGAGCACGATGACCTTTCTGCTTTTGCGCCACATATCTAATACTCTCTCTATCTTTAGGACGATGTCAATCGCTTTTCTTTTTTCTATTTTTTTCATCGTCAAAACTTATAAAATTCATAAAAGAAACTGCATATATTTTAACACAGAATCGAAAAAAGACGAAAGGACTATCAATTCTCTGATTACCCCTTTTATTCTGTTTCACAATTTCAACGGATGATTTCCTTCCTGATATTTTTCAACAATTCGAGATCGTCCTCGCTCCCGGATGGGGAAGTCTCCAGCACAAAATCCAAGTCGCGTTCTTGCAGTTCGTGCAAGATAGCCGTTATGCCTTCGATACCAATTTTTCCTTTACCGACATTGGCGTGACGATCAACGTGCGAATCAAGGTCAGCAGCCGAGTCATTAAGATGGATTAACTTTATCCTATCAAGCCCCACGATTTTATCAAAGTCTGAGAAAGTCTTTTTAACAGCCATATCCGTACGCAAGTCATATCCGGAAGCGAAAGCGTGTGCGGTGTCAAAGCAAACACCCAAGATGTCCTTGCCGATAGTCTTTTCCACCTCCTCGATAAAATAGCCGATTTCCTCAAAAGAATCTCCCATAATATTACCCGACCCGGCAGTAATCTCCAGAAGTAATTTTGCTCGGTATTTGAGGTATTTCGGTTTGGTCCCTTTGGTAGAGGAGGGAATTTCAAATACCTTTACCAGCCCCGCGACGAGTTTCTGTTTGGCTTGTTCCCCGTCCATATCCTTGGAACTTCCCAGATGGGTTACCACACCCCGCGCGCCCAGTAGATCCGCCACCTCCATCTCGCTCTTGATAGCGCTGATTGAACCATGGTAGATGCGGTTATTTTCCGAAGCGAAATTTATGTAATAAGGCGAGTGAATGAAAAAATCTTTCGCCTCTCCTTTTGCGAGATTTTCCTTGAAGGCATCAGCTGCGGATGCGTCTATCTTGCGCACAGTTCCACCATGCGGGGAACGGGAGAATATCTGGAAGCATTCGCAATGCGCCGCCATCGCCCTAAGCGGAGCATGCTCAACTCCTTCCGCGATAGAAATATGTAATCCGAACTTCATATAGCTTTTTTAATGCTTATGTTATAAGTATAGGCAAAATAGGTGAAAGAGCAATGTTTACAGAATCTCTGAAAAATATATTTTGTCATTATGGCATGGCGGTTTACTGGATGTTTTGACTGCTATGTGTGCATTCTTCTGTAGAGACGTCGATTTATCACGTCTCGGTCTTCAACAAAACATCACTATTTATTCCCCCTCACCCTGGCCCTCTCCCGGTAGGAGAGGGGACGAGGCTTACCTCATATTATTTTATATAATGCGAGAGTGTCATCATATATGTAGTGAAACGAAGTGAAGAATCTCACTACTGCGCGGGAGAGAACGGGATTCTTCGGGGTACCTCAGAATGACACAATATACAGGAGGAGAAAGAGAGGGGAAGTATTTTTTTAGATTAACCAAATGTAACGCCACTGGCATATCCAAAAGAATCAAAAAACAACCTTTCTCACGGTTGCTTTTTTATTCGGCTTTTGCCACGATGCCCATTTCTTTCTCCTTGAGGCTAAGTACCAGACGTGTGATACGCTCCACGCTCTTTTTGAGGTCGCCCTCTACCTCGAATCCGGAGGCGAGCTTGTGTCCGCCGCCGCCCAGCTGCCGCGCGATTTTGGAAACATCCACCCCCTTGTATTCCTCGCTCCTGAGACTGCCTTTGATTTTCTGATCGTCGTATTCCGTCAGGAGCAGGGAGAATTTGGCATCCGAAACGGTATTGATAACACTGACCAGTCCCGCCAAATCATCCTGACTGGCACCAGCCTCTTCGATATCGGACTGATTCACATATGACACCGCCATCCCGGTCGCCACGTCCGTCTCGATCCGAGAGAGCGCCGTGCCCCACAATTTGATAGCCGCGATATTCTTGCTGTTGAAGATGCCCTTGGCAATCTTCTCGATACGCGGACCTTTCTTCATCAGCTGTGCCGCCGCCCGAAGTGTCACCCCGTCAGTATTATTGTGTTGAAATCCTCCCGTATCGGTAAAGATTCCCGTCAGTAGGCATGTGGCAATCCGCTTGTCGATTGCGATATCCATTTCCTCGAGCAATTCGTAGATCATCACCGCTGTCGCCGCCTTCTTCTCGTCAATCCACTCTTGCGCATTCTCATAGAATTCCACTTCTGTACGCGGATGATGGTCGATAATCAGCAGCTTATCGAAAGAAGCGACCAGACCAAAAATATTTTCGATGCCCGTCCGTTTGAAAACCGCGCAATCCAGCAGGATTACCAAATCGTAATTTACAAACCCCTTTTGCTTTTCAAACATCTCGACTCCCGGCAAAAAGCCAAACACCGGAGGAATCTTATTGACAGAAAAACAACTGACTTTCTTGCCGATTTTTTCCAGTGCCAAAGCCAGCCCCAAAGAAGAGCCCAGCGCATCGCCGTCAGGATTCTTGTGGCTGAGAATCAAGATATTCTCGCTGTTTTTGATAATGTCTGTTATTGCTTTCATATTTTTTAGCAAAAAGGCGCTAGCAAAAACTAACGGCCTCTCTCCTCGTTTTCTCTGATTATCTCAATTATCCTTTCCGCTTTGTCGCCGCTCAAATCAAGACGAAAGCGGATCATCGGCACCGGCTTCATATGCAGTTTTTTGTTGATTTTCTGCTGCATCGCGTAGATATCCTCGTTAAGGACGACCAGCGCTTCTTCTTCCTTCTCCTGTGGCATCACGCTGACATAGATATCACCGTAATGTAAATCGGGGGAAGTATCCGCCCTAATGATTGTCACTACCATGCCAGCAGGGAAGTCCACATCCTCCAAGATGAGTTTTCCCACTTCCTGTCTGAGAAGCTTGTTCACTTTTAATATTCTTTCGCTCATATTATTTCACAATCCTTTTAACTTTTTCTTCTTTGTATGCCACGATGTCGTCGCCCTCCTCCACCAGTATATCTCCTTTGAAAGTGACGCCTGCGTTATTTCCGGATTTCAATTCTCCGACCGTCTTCTTGTTGTGCTGCAACTCCGTCAGGATTCCCTCTCCTACTTTCTCTCCGTCCCTCATAATTTCCAGCTTGGCGTTTTTTTCCACTTTACCGTGCTCGATCTTCGCCCCGAAAATCATATCCACGACCTTGGCCGATTTTCTCGGTAACTTGAAAATCGCAATCACTTTCATCTTACCTAAGTCTGTGCGCACAGTTTCCGCATCCAGCATATCAGAAAGTTCTCCTTTGACGTAAGTCACCATCTCATAGATGATATTGAAAAACTTGAAAGCTATATTCTCTTTTTCACCGATCCGTTTGGCATTGGCATCGGCGCTATTATTAAACCCTATAACCCGGGCATCGGAAGATTGCGCCATTTTGACATCCGACTCGGTGATATCACCGACACCAGTTTTGAGAATCTGTATCGCAACTCCACTCACTTTGATCGTATCCAATATCTGTACTATCGCTTCCAACGAACCTTTGGTGTCCGCCTTGATGACAAGATTCAATTTCTTCAACTTGCCGTTTTCCGCCATCTCTTGGATTCTGGAAACACTGAGAACTTTACCTTCACCGAGAGTGCTTGTCGTTCTCTCTTTAAAGGCCAGAGCAGCTGCTTCCGCGGCACTCCTTGTCGGATAAGCCTTAAGGACCATCCCTGACCGCGGCACTTCACTGAGACCCAAAATAGTAATCGGCATCGAAGGAGTCGCATCCTCGATTTCCTCCCCCAAAAAATTCTTCATAATCTTTATTCTTCCCGAGAGAATACCCGCTGCCACAAAATCACCCTCGCTCAAAGTACCGTTCTGGATTAGCACTGTCGCTATCGGTCCGACCTTCGGGTTCAAGTGAGACTCGATGATAAACCCCTCCGCAAATGACCCATACTCCGCCTTGAGCTCTTCCATATCAGAGTAAAGGATTATCATATCCAAAAGATTGTCGATACCCTCACCGGTCTTGGCGGAAATATTGACGCACACCGTCTTGCCTCCCCATTCTTCGGGCATCAAATCGATGTCACTCAATTCTTTCTTAACAAGCTCCACATTTGATTCGGGCTTGTCAATCTTATTGATAGCCACTATGATAGGCAGCCCCGCACTCTTGGCAAAAGCTACAGCTTCCTTGGTCTGCGGCTTCACTCCATCATCCGCCGCGACCACGATCACTGCCAAATCTGTAATGTAAGCTCCTCGCTCACGCATCGAGTGGAAAGCTTCATGTCCAGGGGTATCCATAAAAGTAATAACTTCACCTTTTTTCTTAACCTGATAAGAGCTGACATTCTGCGTGATGCCTCCATGCTCTCCCGCTGCTACATTAGTAGAAAGAATCTTATCAAGTA
>Ga0172377_10001994_pt1 | contig 20882 bp, 17 predicted proteins | sample Pumphouse3metaG_FD_119749 | JGI IMG/M metagenome (GOLD analysis project Ga0172377, IMG submission 119749) | Leachate microbial communities from a municipal landfill in Southern Ontario, Canada - Pumphouse #3 metaG | ecosystem: Engineered > Solid waste > Landfill > Unclassified | place: Canada...
CTTTTACACTATCAAAGCATTGTTCCAGAAGTATAAAGGCATAGCTTTAGCATAGTCGGAGCATGGCTTTTGAAAATAAAGAGTAAATTCGTCGATTTTTTATTATTAGAGAGAGTTTCGCTCGAAAATCCTTCACGTTTACACTTAATGCGTTGATATTAAGTAACTTCAGCGTGAAGGAAGCCTCTTTTCCTTCACTATTCCTTCACAGAATACAATATTTTATTTGTAAGTATTAATTATAATCAACAAAGTTCCTGTGAATGAAGTGTGAAGAAAAAAAGGCTTCCTACACGCTTATCATCCTGTATACAAGTATATTACAGGTAACGTGAAGGATTTCAAGGAAAAACTTCTTTTTTGTAAAATGAATTAGTCTGTTACTTCTCGAAATGTTGATAGTCCTGATGGCTCCGCCAAGCACCTCCCCCAACGGGATCCGTATCTAATAAATAGACGATAGCATAGGCCTTTGATGTCTATCTTATAAATGGAATTTCGAGGTCAGTCAGCATATGCCTTCCCCTTCTATGGTTTCACTAATACACCGCCATGGTCAATCTTTACTGATGACGAAATAAATGAGCGAATATTTAATTTTGTCAAGATCTTTGTTATTGGTTTTGTTGATATATTGAAGAATATACTCGGTAGTCAAACTAAGAGAAATTATCTCCAAATAGGAAAAACGGGGAATTGTACCTCGACGGATAACATTTTATTATGTTTCTAATTCCGCCAATGGGTAACATATAGCATTCTCTATCTGATAGATACGAATATGGAAGAAAGTAGAAAACTATATGTAGCTTCTTATATAGAAAAAAATATAATTATATGTATTTGCTGTATAAAGTATACATCATAACTAAACACATTAATATTTACTTTTCACAATTATAATATTGTGGTTAAAGAGATAAAAAACAATCACCATTTCTTGGTATTGTTCGATAAATATTGTAACTTTGCGACTGAAAACGAAGAAGATTATTTATATAATTAGGTATTCGAATATAGATATCAATATCAAATATTCATTTAATAAACTGAAAGAATATGATTTATTCTAAAGAAGTGGACAACATGTGTGTTGTCGCTAAAGGTCCTAACCACGGACCAGCTCCAATTCCTGAGGAAGGAAAATGGATTCAGTCCAAAGAGATTAAAGACATCTCTGGTTATACCCACGGTGTGGGTTGGTGTGCACCACAACAAGGTGCTTGTAAATTATCGCTGAACATTAAGGAAGGTATTATTCAGGAATGTCTAGTTGAGACTATCGGTTGTACTGGTATGACACACTCAGCAGCAATGGCTTCTGAAATTCTACCTGGTAAAACGATCCTTGAAGCTCTTAATACAGATCTTGTATGTGATGCTATCAATACAGCTATGCGCGAATTATTCCTGCAGATTGTTTATGGTCGTTCTCAGAGTGCTTTCTCTGAAGGCGGGCTAGTTATCGGCGCTGGACTTGAAGATCTTGGTAAAGGTCTGCGTAGCCAGACAGGTACTCTGTATGGCACAGTAGCTAAAGGAACACGTTACCTTGAGTTGACAGAAGGTTACATCACAAAGATGTTCCTAGACAAAGAAAATCTTGTTTGTGGTTACGAATATGTGAACCTAGGCAAGATGATGGAAGCAATTAAAAAGGGTATGGACGCAAACGAGGCAGTGAAGAAATTCACTGGTTCTTATGGACGTACAACTGCAGAGCAGGGAATTGTTAAGAGTATTGACCCACGTAAAGAATAAGGAGATACAGATATGATTAGAAAAGTTAATTTCGAAAGTCAGGAGCGTAGAATCGAACAAGTTCTAGCTACCTTGAACGCTAACGGTATCAAAGATATCGAAGAGGCTAATCAAATTTGCGAAAACGCTGGAGTTGACCCTTATCAGATTTGCGAGGAAACTCAGGGTATTTGCTTTGAGAATGCAAAATGGGCTTACGTTGTAGGTGCAGCTATTGCTATAAAGAAAGGTGTTAAGACTGCTGCTGATGCTGCAGAGGCTATTGGTCTTGGTCTACAGAGTTTCTGTATCCCTGGTTCTGTTGCTGACGACCGTAAGGTTGGTATCGGTCACGGTAATCTTGCTGCCCGTTTACTCCGCGAAGAAACACAGTGTTTCGCTTTTCTAGCTGGACACGAAAGTTTTGCAGCAGCAGAAGGTGCTATCAAAATTGCAGAGATGGCAAACAAAGTTCGTAAGAATCCATTGCGCACTATCCTGAATGGTCTTGGTAAAGATGCTGCTCAGATTATCAGCCGTATCAATGGTTTTACATATGTCCAGACTAAGTTTGACTACTATACATCTGAATTGAATGTTGTTAAGGAAATTTCTTACTCAGACGGTCCTCGCGCCAAAGTAAAATGCTACGGTGCTGATGATGTACGCGAAGGTGTTGCTATCCTATGGAAGGAAGGTGTTGATGTTTCAATCACTGGTAACTCTACTAATCCTACACGTTTCCAGCATCCTGTAGCTGGTACATATAAGAAAGAACGTGTACTCGCTGGCAAGCCTTACTTTTCAGTAGCTTCAGGTGGTGGAACAGGCCGTACTCTTCATCCTGATAATATGGCAGCTGGTCCTGCTTCATACGGTATGACTGATACCCTTGGACGTATGCATTCTGATGCTCAGTTTGCAGGTTCTTCATCTGTTCCTGCGCACGTAGAGATGATGGGATTCCTGGGAATGGGTAATAACCCTATGGTTGGTGCTACTGTTGCTGTTGCAGTAACTGTAGATATGGCTATCAATAAAAAGTAATCAAAGATTCTTTAATAATGAATTCCCACAACAGAATATGTTGTGGGAATTTCTTTTTTATTTATATTATTGTGTATTTTTGTGATATAATATATTTGATCACTATGAAAAAGTCCTTTTTGTTATTATTTATCTGCATAACAGCGTGTAGAATTAGTGCACATATCATTTATGATAATGATATAAAATCACTTCAAGTTATTATTAACGACGATTGGTTGTCAATGCCAATAATGAAACTTAATAGCAATGAATGTTTAAATGTGTCATTTGACCAACTTTCGCATACCTATCATAGATATATATACAAAATGGAACATTGCGACGCGAATTGGACTCTTTCAAATAATTTGCTAGAAAGTGATTATATAAATGGATTCAACAATAACACGATAGATGATTATGAGGAATCTATTAATACTAATGTTCAGTACACTCATTATTCAATTACGATACCTAATGAAAAGTGCAAACTGACAATGAGTGGAAATTATAAACTTCTTGTCTTTGATCAAGATAAAAATAATAAAAAAGTAATTGAAGCTAGATTTATGATACTTAAGCCGTTGATGAATGTTGGACTTAGTATTACTACAAACACGGATATTGATATCAATAGAAGTCATCAACAAGTTAATATGGATGTAAATTATAATGGAATAAGTATTACTAATCCTATAGAACAAATCCATACAATAGTTATTCAGAATGGACTAAATGGTGAAAGTATTACAGATGCTAAACCAGATTATATAAGAAATGATGGTATAAAATGGATTCATAATAAAAATCTTATATTCAATGCCGGAAATGAATACTACAAATTCGAGACTTTATCAACAAATCACCCAACTATGGGCATTGAACATATAACTTGGGATGGAAATAAATATAATGTTTTCCCTTTTGTTAATTTTCCTAGAACAAACTATATTTATGATGAAGATGCAAATGGAGCTTTTTGCATACGCAACAGTACCAATCAAGATAATGATATAACTTGTGATTATGTACAGGTAAATTATAAACTTAAAATGGATTCAGACAATATAAAACAAATAGACTTCCTTAATAAGAACTGCAGTATTATGATTAACGGCAACTGGACAAACAATTATGATGCTAGTGAATATAAAATGTCTTACGAAAGTAAAGACAGAAGTTACAATATCTCATTATTGCAAAAACAGGGATATTACTCATATAGATACATCGTTATTGATAATACAGGAAAATATCTCCCAGATGGAATTGAGCCATCTTTCTATCAAACTGAGAACAAATATCAAGCACTAGTATATTATAGAAAATTAGGTGGCAGAACAGATCTATTAGTTGGATATGCTAGTATTGATTTTAAATAACATCACGTTCTTTGTTGTTCAAACTGATATTCTTATGTAGTACTCTGCCCTTATGCTTTTGTGCTCTGGTATTTTTTATAATATCTATTAGTCCTAATGCTTTAGTTCCAAGTATAAATTACTATAACGGTTCCATCTATTCTTACTATATAGCCCTTTGGGGAATTTGTAACTACTGGATACCGTATTTCATATATTAATATGCTTTCACCTAGATTACACATAAGTAAAAATACTTATCGGCATTTTGGTATATGGTCTCAGAAAGAGAAATCTATTGTTTTTCTGGATATAATAGATAGAATAATTTGGATATTCATTTTAATGATTTCATTTATTTAAGAGTGTCTGATTTATGTTAAAGTCTTAAAACTTAATAATTATCCCAATCGAATAAGTAAATTAAAAAATAATCAGTATTCGACTAGAAAGAATATGAACAAAATTTATTTAAAATCTAATGACTTTTTGGGGATGCTCTAAAGATATGCTTTTTATACAAAAGAGGGGTCCTGATTGTTAAATCACAAAGTTTATTAATTGACTAAAAATAGCTGAGAATATATTAATAGAAAAGTAATATATTAATAAAAAGTGGTCTCTGAAAACTCAGAAACCACTTTATTTTATCTTTGTCGGGGCGACAGGATTCGAACCTGCGGCCGCCTGGTCCCAAACCAGGAGCGCTACCGGGCTGCGCTACGCCCCGTTTGCTAAGAGCCTTGTTTCTCATTTGCGGTTGCAAAGGTAGGAACTTTTTTCGACTCTTGCAAATTTTTCAGCAATTATTTTATAATATTTTGCTCTTTGAATATTTTCTTAAGCACCTGAACACCTCTTTCTACTTGCTCTTCTGTATGAGTTGCCATCAAAGCAAATCTTACTAGTGTATCTTGTGGTGCACAGGCAGGAGGAATAACAGGATTTATAAAGACTCCATCATCAAATGCTAACTTCGTAACCAAAAATGTTTTATCAACATCTCTAACGTAAAGAGGAATAATAGGACTTTGTGTTTCACCTATCTCAAACTTTTCTTCCTTGAAACGACGCAATGCATAGTTCGTAACTTTCCAAAGATTCTCTATTCGTTCTGGTTCTTTACGTATAATGTGTAATGCTTCCATGGCAGCAGCTGTTGCAGCAGGAGTATTTGACGCACTAAATATATATGTACGACATGTATGGCGAAGATAGTTAATTGTATCTTTATCAGATGCTATAAAACCTCCAATACTTGCAAGACTTTTACTGAATGTGCCCATTATCAAGTCTACATCATCAGTAAGTCCAAAATGGTCACAGACACCTCTTCCTTCTTTTCCAAAAACTCCTAAACCATGTGCTTCATCAACCATAATTGAAGCATTGTACTTGTGCTTTAGCTTTACAATTTCAGGTAAATTAGCTAAATCACCCTCCATTGAAAACACGCCATCAACAATAATAAGTTTAATAGCATCTGGACGACACTTTTGAAGGACCTTTTCTAAGTCTTCCATGTCGTTGTGTTTGTATTTTAGGCAAGTAGCGAATGAGAGACGACGACCATCAACTATACTGGCATGGTCACGATCATCACATATTATATAATCTTCCCTACCACAAATAACTGATATCACACCTGAATTAACAGAGAAACCTGTTGAGAAGCATAAAGCTTCATCTTTATGTTCAAACTCAGCTAATTCTTTCTCAAGCTTGATATGAAGGTCTAATGTACCATTTAGGAATCTGCTTCCTGCACAACCGGAGCCATAAATTTCCAAAGCGTTTTTGGCCGCATCTATAACTCTCTGATCTCCTGTAAGACCTGTATAAGCATTGGATCCAAACATAAGAACATTATGTCCTTCCATTTGCACTTCTGTACCTTGTTTTCCTGTAATAGCACGGAAGTAAGGGTAAACACCTGCAGACATATATCTCTGCGGTTCGCGATAATTTTTGTATTTTTCTTGTAATTGTCCCATCTTATTAAATAGGTGTAGATTGCTCTACAATATTAATTATAGGCTGCAAAGTTAGTAAAAATGTTATTAAAATCGCACAATTTTAAAAGAAATATTTATTTTAGTCATTTTTTATTCAAAATAGCGTTGAAGATTTATATAAATATTGTAATTTTGCAAATTATGGCTAGTAAAATCAAATTAAAGTTTATAATCAACCCTATTTCAGGTACGCAAAATAAAGAAAACATACCTGATTTGATCAATAAAAAGATCAATAAAGAAAAGTTTGATTATGACATTTCGTTTACTGAATATGCAGGTCACGCAGCTGAAATAGCTCATTGGTCTGTTGACCATATGTATCCTATAGTTGTAGCTGTAGGTGGTGATGGTACTGTGAATGAGGTAGCAAGATCACTTGTTCATACAGATACAGCTTTAGGAATTATTCCATGTGGCTCAGGTAACGGTCTAGCCAGACATTTGCAAATACCTATTAATATACATAAAGGTATCGCTATTATTAATAACTGTAAGATTGAATCTTTGGACTATGGTATAATTAATAATATGCCTTTCTTTTGCACATGCGGAATGGGGTTTGATGCTTTTATCAGCATGAAATTCGCAGAAGCAGGCAAACGAGGCCCTATTACATATGTTGAGAATGTCCTCAAAGAGGGTTTAAATTATAAACCTGAAACTTACATTATAGAGGATGAAAATGGGAAACATAAGTATAAAGCTTTTCTAATAGCTTGTGCAAATGCATCACAATATGGTAATAATGCTTATATAGCTCCACAAGCATCAATGAGTGATGGACTGATGGATGTTATAATTATGGAACCATTTACAATGTTCGATGCTCCACAGATTAGCATAGATATGTTTAATAAAACTCTTGACAAAAACAGTAAGATAAAAACCTTTAAAGCAAAAAAGATACATATTAATAGGGAAAAACCAGGTGTTATTCACTATGATGGTGACCCAATTATCACTGATAAAGATGTGGATGTGCATATTGAAAGTTGTGGAATAAAGATGATTGTCAATCCTGATGCAGAGAATGGTACACAACCGAATGTTTTATTGAATGCATTCAGCGATTTTTTCAATAATATGAATTTGATACGTGAGGATATTGGAAAACAAGGCAGAAAAATTTATGTAATAAACAAATTATTACTTAGAAAATTAAATAGATTATAATACATGATTGGTACATTAGAAAAACTTTTAGGTTTTAATCCTAAAACTATGAGATTAAGGACAGAATTAATCGCTGGTGCGACAACATTCCTTACTATGAGTTACATTCTTGCTGTTAATCCAGCTATACTAGCCTCTACAGGTATGGATAAAGCCGCTTTGTTTACAGCTACTGCGTTATCATCAGCAATTGCAACATTGTTATTAGCGTTCATGGCCAAACTTCCTTTTGCACAAGCCCCGAGTATGGGACTTAACGCATTTTTTGCCTATACACTATGTATGGCCATGGGACTCAGTTGGCAACAATCTCTTGCTGCAATGCTTGTTGAAGGAATAATATTCTTAGTTATCACGTTCTTTAATATACGTGAAATGATTCTTAATTGTATACCACAAAGCCTTAGATATGCAATATCTGCAGGTATCGGTATGTTTATTGCTTTCATTGGCTTTAAAAATGCCGGAATAATTGTTTCAAATCCTAATACATGTGTTGCACTGGGACAATTTACATATACATCTATTCTTGGTATAATTGCCATTTTAGTAAGTGGAATACTTATGGGGAGAAACGTAAAAGGAGCTCTTTTCATTGGAATAATATTTGCCACTATAGTTGGAATTCCTATGGGTGTTACACATTTACCTTCGGGCTGGTCTCCAATATCTGCGCCTCATTCTTTGGCACCTATATTCTGTAAGTTTGATTTTCACGGATTCTTCACATTCAAAATGTTTCTTATTATATTTTCTCTCCTTATCATAAATATCTTTGATACAATAGGAACACTTGTAGGATTAGCTGAAAAAACAGGAATTGTTCAACCTGATGGTAAGATACCACATGTTAGCGAAGCTATGATGAGCGATGCTATCGGTACGACCTGCGGAGCATTACTTGGCAGTAGTACTATTACAACATACGTTGAGAGTGCAAGCGGTATTGCCGAAGGAGGGCGTTCTGGCCTAACATCATTCACTACTGGAATTCTCTTTATTGTATCATTATTATTATCACCAATATTTTTGCTTATTCCATCTGCAGCAACATCAGGTGCCCTCGTAATGGTTGGTGTACTAATGATTGACAGCATAAAAAAAATAGATCTTAATGATATTTCCGAGGCCTTTCCTTCTTTTATAACAATGATTACAATGGTACTCACCTATTCTATTGCAGACGGTATATGCCTTGGTATTCTGTCATATGTTATTATTAAACTTTGTACAAACAAAGTGCATGACTTAAATATTATGTTGTGCATATTATCTATCTTGTTTGTTATGAAGTTCATTTTTGGATAAACAAAATTCACTTTCCACAACGGGCGAACATCTCGCGCAATGCCGCGCGGTTTTCGCCCTTTTTTACTGCTGCTTCAAGATCATTACGGGCTTCGTTATACTTATTCAACTTTATATATAAATTAGCACGTGCTATATATAAATTAGTATTATCAGGTGCACGCTGTATTGCTTCACCATAGTCGTATATTGCAACATCATACATCTTTCGTTCAGATTCAATACCGGCACGTCCAGCGTATGCATTAGCACTATCTGGAAACATTTCTACAAGATGATTAATAACATCATATGCATCTGTATAATGATGATCTTTTTGATCAACAAGAGCAAGAGACAACCGTGCCTCAAAGTTGAAAGGTAATATTTTCAAAAGTTTCTCATAATCTGCACGTGCGAATTTATATCTTTTCTGATGATCATATGCATAAGCACGATAAAACAAAGCAGCGGGGTTAAACGGTTGCTTTCCTAATACAAAGTTATACTCATCTATCGCATAATCCCAGTGCTCCATCTGAATATTTATTGCAGCCTTATTTAGATGCAGATTTAAAGAATCTTGATGATACATCAATTGCTTATTTACTATATCAAGAGAATCTTTCCACTTAGTGAATTCTTGTGCTATTGACATTTGTGTTGATAGCGCAACAAGTATTATTGATAAATATAATTTGTGTTTCATATTCTGATAAATTAAGAAAGCCACAGACTATGTGCTTATTTAAATACATAATCCGTGGCCTAATGATAATAAATTAATTATTTTTTATATAGTTTTCAATCCATGAGCCAACCTCTCTTGTACCATATTTTGCACCACCTTCAATCTGTATTTCTGGTGTACGCACATTTTCATCCAATGATGCATTAACGGCTTTACGAATTAAAGCACCTTCTTCTTTCAAATCAAAGTACTCAAGCATCATAGCAACTGATAGAATCTGAGCTATTGGATTAGCAATATTCTGCCCTTTAGCTTGTGGCCAAGATCCATGTACAGGCTCAAATACAGGTGTGCTCTCACCTGTAGATGCAGATGGTAACAGTCCCATAGAGCCGGAGATGCAACTACCTTCATCTGTTAGAATATCTCCAAATGTATTTTCTGTTACCATTACATCAAAGAATTTTGGTTCTGATATCATACGCATTGAAGCATTGTCCACAAACATATAGTCAACATTAACATCAGAATATTGAGGCTCCATTTCTTTGGCTATCTGGCGCCATAGTCTGCTAGATGCAAGTACGTTAGCCTTATCTACAACAGTGAGATGATGATTCCGTTTACGAGCATATTCAAAACCAACTTTTAATATACGAACTATCTCCGGACGTGTATATAAATCAGTATCATAAGCTTTATCATTATCTTGATATTTCTCTCCAAAATACATTCCACCTGTGAGTTCACGTATGCATATAAAATCAGCCCCATCAACCAATTCATCTTTCAAAGGTGATTTATGTACAAGACATTTGAATGTTTGTACAGGTCGTATATTAGCAAACAATCCTAACTTTTTGCGCATCGCAAGGAGTCCTTGCTCTGGGCGAACCTTTGCTGTTGGATCATTATCAAACTTTGGATCTCCAACAGCAGCAAACAGCACAGCATCAGCATCTTTACAAGCCTTAAATGTAGCTTCCGGAAAAGGATCCCCAACCTCATCTATAGCGTGTGCTCCACATATTGCCTCATTATATTCAACCTGATGATCAAACTTTTCGGCTATAGCGTTCATTATCTTAACGCCTTGTTCCATAATCTCTGGTCCTATTCCATCTCCTGAAAGGACTGCAATTTTTAATTTCATAATTTTATGTTTTTATCTGAACTTTCTATTTACACTCTTCTAATATATTTAGCATCTTGAATGTAGCTTTAATAGCTGCTTCTGTCTGGTCCGCATCTAGTCCACGAGTTCGGATATACTTACCATCATCAAACCTCCACGTTATAACCGCCTGAACCAAAGCATCAGTTCTACCTCCAGGAGGTATGGTAACAGCATAATTCTGCAGAGTCGGAAATGTACGGTTTAAAGCATTCTTGTATATTTTTCTTAGAGCTTTCACAAAAGCATCATACTGTCCGTCACCAGTTGAATCAGCTTCATACTCATTTCCATTTATGTCGACTTTAATACTTGCTAAAGGTTTCAATCCATAAGAAGATGAAACCATGTAACTTACAAGTTTTACTTTATTTTCTGGTACATTATGCTTAAGTACATCGCTTACAATATATGGCAAGTCATCTGGTGTTACAATTTCCTTTCTATCCCCCAGCTCTGTAATCCGTTTTGTGACCTTTTTGGTTTGTTCTGGTGAAAGTTCCAATCCTAAATCTTGCAAATTACGAGCAATGTTAGCCTTACCACTATTTTTTCCTAACGCATATTCTCTTTTTCTCCCAAAACGTTCAGGCATAAGGTCATTACAATATAAATTATCTTTATTGTCACCATCTGCATGTACTCCTGCCACTTGAGTGAAAACATTTTCACCTACAATAGGTTGGTTCGGTGCAATTGCTATACCAGAATATCCTTCTACAAGATGACTTATATCGTTAAGTTTACTTTCATTCATGCTTGTATTAGCATGAAATTGATCCTTAAGTATAACCTGTACACTAGCTAATGGCGCATTTCCACATCTCTCGCCCAAACCATTCACCGTTACGTGAAGCCCTTTTGCACCACTAAGTACTGCAGCAAGCGAATTACTTACCGCAAGGTCATAATCGTTGTGTGCATGAAAATCAAAATGCGCTTCAGGGTATCTTTTCAGCATTTTCCTAAAGAATTCTATAACCTGTAACGGGTTTAATATGCCTAATGTGTCTGGTAGTAGAAAACGCCTTATTTTAGTATTTACCAATGCATCCATAAGCTGATAAACATAATCAGGTGAATCCTTCATTCCGCTGCTCCAGTCTTCAAGATATAGATTAACATCCATATTTTTCTGACTTGCATAATTAATTGAATCCTTTATATCAGCAATATGCTCTTCAGGTCTCTTGTGTAATTGTTGCAAACAGTGTTTTAAAGAACCTTTTGCTAACAGGTTAATCACTCGGCAACCACAATCATCTATCCAATCGATAGACAAATTCCCGTCTACAAATCCAAGAACTTCTACCCTATTGAGCATATTTTCATGTTCTGCGTATCTGCATATCATTTTGACTGCATCTTTTTCCCCTTCAGAAACTCTAGCAGATGCTACTTCAATTCTGTCAACATTAACATCCTTAAGCAGTCGCCGTGCAATCATTAATTTCTCATGCGGAAGAAACGAAACACCACTAGTTTGTTCTCCGTCACGCAGAGTACAATCCATAATCTCTATATACGGTGGTATACGACGATATGTGTTTGTCATTTGTTTTTCTTTTCCCATCCCTCTATCATATCTCTGCTTTGCAACAAATAATCGATATCATCAAGTCCATTCATGAGGCAATGTTTTTTATATCTATTTATTTCAAATTGTTCGCTATTCCCCGTTGCCTTATTAGTTACAGTCTGATTTGGAAGATCAACTTCTACTTCCATTTTAGGATTACACTTTATACTTTCAAACAATTCAGAGAGAAAATCTTCACTTACAACAACAGGCAAAACAAAATTATTTAGTTCATTGTTTTTATGTATATCTGCAAAAAAACTGCTTATCACTACTCTAAAACCATATCCAGCTATAGCCCAAGCAGCATGCTCACGACTACTTCCTGATCCAAAGTTTTTTCCTGCAACCAATATACAACCTCCATATGTAGGATCGTTCAAGACAAAGTCTTTGTTTAAATTACCATTTTTGTCATATCTCCAATCTCTAAAAAGATTGTCACCAAAACCTTCTTTATCAGTAGCTTTAAGAAAACGAGCAGGTATTATCTGGTCAGTGTCTACGTTCTCCAAAGGGAGAGGTACACATTTACTTGTTATTACATTGAATTTCTGTTTCATTGCTTTATATTTTATCATCAATATTATATTGTGACCATTTTACTTATTACATTAAATCTCTTGGATCAGTTATTACCCCTGTTATTGCAGCTGCAGCTGCAACTAGCGGACTAGCCAAAATAGTACGTGCACCAGGTCCTTGGCGACCTTCAAAATTACGGTTGCTTGTAGAAACTGAATATTTCCCTGCTGGAATTTTATCATCATTCATTGCTAAACATGCAGAACATCCAGGTTGTCGTATTGCGAAACCGGCTGCCTCTAATACATTGTCCAAACCTTCTTCACGTATTTGCTTGTCTACGGTCCATGAACCAGGGACAAGCCATGCTATAATATTATCAGCTTTTTTCTTGCCTTTTACCAAAGATGCAAAAGCTCTGAAATCTTCTATACGACCATTTGTACATGCTCCTAGAAATACATAATCTATTTTATGCCCTTGTAATTTTTCTCCTGGTTTAAATCCCATATATTTCAATGATTTATTAAATGAAGCCTGACCTGATTCGTCAATAGTATCAAGCGTAGGAACACATTCAGTAATACCAATTCCCATGCCAGGATTTGTTCCAAAAGTTATACGCGGTTCAATATCATCAGCTTCAAAATTAAGTTCCTTATCAAATACAGCATCATCACCACTCTTCAATGTTTTCCAGTATTCTAAAGTTTTGTCCCAATTCACACCTTTAGGAGAGTATTCGCGACCTTTAAGATATGCAAAAGTTTTATCGTCTGGTGCAACAAATCCACCACGTGCGCCCATTTCAATAGATAGATTACACAATGTAAGACGTCCCTCCATGCTCATATCACGAACAACATCACCTGAGTATTCAACAAAATAGCCTGTCGCTCCTGAAGTAGTAAGTTCTGCCATCAAATAAAGAGCCACATCTTTTGCTGTAACACCCTTACCCAATTTGCCATTTATATTTATTCTCATTGATTTTGGCTTCTGTTGTAGAATACACTGCGATGCCATTACCATTTCCACCTCACTTGTACCTATACCAAAAGAGACAGCTCCTACTGCTCCATGAGTAGATGTATGAGAATCTCCACATACAATAGTCATACCTGGAAGAGACAGTCCTTTTTCCGGTCCTACAACATGTATTATTCCATTATCTTTGGATAGCATACCGTAATAAGACAATCCAAATTCTTTAGCATTATTCTCTAATGTGTCAACTTGTTTGCGTGATACAGGATCGGCAATAGGTTTGTCCTGGTCATGGGTCGGTGTATTATGGTCAGGCATACAAAATATCTGGTCAGGGCGAAAACACTTAAGTCCCCTACTTCTCATGCCGTCAAAAGCTTGAGGAGAAGTAACCTCATGACAATACAAGCGATCAATATACAATTGAGTTGGTCCATTTTCAACAATTTGAACCACATGTTTATCCCAAATTTTATCAAATAATGTATTCATTTTAATATATTGTTATTTTCTAAACTTGTTAATGCAATCAATATAAGCATCTACAGATGCTGTAACGATATCAGTATTTGCCCCGAATCCATAATATACATTACCATCGTATTCTACCTGCATATGAACTTTACCTATATCATCAGATCCTTTACTTATAGCCTGAATAGTAAACTCTTTAAGTGTCATATGCTTTTGAATTATCTTCTTTAGAGCACGTATAGCAGAATCAACAGGTCCGTTACCAGTAGAGGATTCTTCAAATTTCTGCCCAGATATATCCAAGCCTATACTAGCTACACTCCTCACACCCATTCCTGTTGTAACTTGCAAATAATCTAGTTTAACTGCATGTGCTTCAGCTGTATCAGCACCTGCGAGCATAAGTACATCATCATCGTTTACTTCCTTCTTATTATCTGCCAATTTAAGGAAGTTTTGATATATTTTATCTACCTTCTCTTCATCATCTACATTTATACCTAAAACCCCAAGGCGGTACTTCAATGCAGCGCGACCACTACGAGCAGTTAATACAATTGAGTTATCATCGAGGCCGACATCCTTTGGATCCATAATCTCATAAGTAGAGACATTTTTGAGCACGCCATCCTGATGTATACCACTAGAATGCGCAAAAGCGTTACGCCCTACTATAGCCTTATTGGCCTGTACAGGCATGTTCATAAGACTTGAGACCATACGACTGGTAGGATATATCTTTGTGGTATTTATATTAGTGTCTATACCTAAATTCTTATGACACTTAAGTATCATTGCTATTTCTTCCAAAGAAGTGTTGCCTGCACGTTCACCGATACCATTTATGGTAACCTCTACTTGTCTTGCCCCATTAACAACTCCGCTGAAAGTATTAGCAGTAGCCATGCCTAAATCATTATGACAGTGAGTTGATAATATTGCCTTATCCACACCATCAACATGTTCCATAAGATATTTTATTTTATCTCCATATTCTGATGGTAGACAATAGCCTGTAGTATCAGGTATATTTACGACTGTTGCACCAGCCTTTATTACAGCTTCTACTACACGTGCCAGATATTCATTATCAGTACGTCCTGCATCTTCTGCATAAAATTCTATATCTTCAACATATTTCTTAGCATACTTAACAGCAGCTATTGCGCGTTCAATTATTTCTTCTCTATTACTTTGAAATTTGTATTTGATGTGATAATCACTGGTACCAATCCCGGTGTGTATTCTCTTATGCTTTGCATACTTCAAAGATTCTGCTGCAACATCTATGTCTTTTTCTACAGCACGAGTAAGTGCGCATATTGTAGGCCATGTTACAGCCTTTGATATTTCTATCACAGAATTGTAGTCACCAGGACTAGAAATAGGGAAGCCTGCTTCTATCACATCCACACCTAACTGCTCCAGTTGTTTTGCCACTTGAATTTTTTCAACCGTATTCAACTGACATCCCGGAACTTGCTCGCCATCGCGAAGAGTCGTATCAAAAATAAATAATCTGTCACTCATTTTATTTAATTTATTTAATGTTCTATTTCCATATTATAAAAAAGCCTTTCACACTGCGGAAGTGAGAAAGGCTCTAATATTTTAATACGTTAGTATCTAAAAGCACACATCATCACTCCCGCCCACTCGTTGTAGTCGAATATCAATAATAATGTGTAGTAGGTCTTGACGTTTCATTTTTAACTATTTTTCTTTAATGGATGCAAAGTTAATTGTTTTCTATGAATAAAACAAAGAAATTGAAACTTTTTTATCGTAAAATCTTTCAATTTTCAATTTTTAGCCATCGATTACTTATTTTAAACATGAAATCAGTTCTTTTTCTTAGTATTTAATACGGCTTCTATCTGTTCTGCTATTTGTTTGTGACCTTTTACTGATGGATGTCCACTCATTTTATCTATATTTTGTAGTTCTATATACTTTATATTGTAATGATCGCATATTGCTTTTATAGAAGATGCTATTTCTTGCTTTAATCCATCATTAATAATAAAGTAAATATTCACATTGGGATATCTATATTTCATATGTTCCAACAAAAAAGTCATTGCCGGACGAAAATAATATAAATCAGCCTTTGTCTGGTCACCGTATTTGAATTCTCCAATAGGTGAACCTGCCCAACTATCATTAGTTGCTCCGAAAATGAATATTATGTCAGGACACCCAAGATTATCCATACGTGTTATAAATGAACGACCAGAATAATCATTACCATCATATCCTGTATAAGAGATAGTAGCTCCTGAATATGAATTGTTAACACACAACTTATACTTGTTTTCATTGATATACTGCCACCACCAAGTTTGCGTCACATTGGTGACATCAGTTTTTTTCTGTCCATTTTTAGCATAATACCATACTTCGTTGGTATTTGGCGTAAGATATCCTTCGTACGTAGAATATGAATCACCAAGTATTGATACACTTTGCCCTTGCGCAAACACAGCCAAGCATGCAAACAATGACAACAATAACAGTCTTGTCTTTTTCATTATATTATATATTAATTTTTATCAAAAAGGAAGCGGACTTGATGGTGGTGGAGGTAATTCGCCATCGCCAATTGGTGGTATTGAACTACCATTTACTTTTGAACCTAATATTTCCCCACCTACTGTTGGAGGTAAATATGAATTCGTATCTGGGTTCTCAAAACGGGTAAATTCGCCACGGAAATTAAGCAATACATCACCTATAGCTCCCTTTCTGTGCTTAGCTATGATAATCTGTGCCATGCCATGAAGGTCATTACCTTTTTCATCTGCATAAATATGATAATATTCAGGTCTATGCACAAACATTACCATATCGGCATCTTGCTCAATAGCTCCAGATTCACGCAAGTCACTCAACTGAGGCCTTTTCCCTTCAATACCTTCACGCGATTCTACACCACGATTCAACTGAGATAATGCTATTACAGGAATATTCAATTCCTTAGCTAGTCCCTTAAGTGATCGGCTTATTGTCGAAACTTCTTCCTGGCGGTTGCCAAATCTCATTCCATTAGCATTCATCAACTGTAGGTAGTCAATCATTATTGCTTTTATACCTTTTTCTTTTGCAAGTCTCCTTGCTTTAGAGCGAAGTTCGAATATCGAAAGTCCAGGAGTATCATCTATATAAAGAGGTGCGCCTTCCAGACTTCGTATATTTTTATCAAGTCTGTTCCATTCATCTGGTGCTAACTGGCCGTTCATAATCTTGCTACCCTGTATTTCGCATACATTAGAGATAAGTCGATTTACCAATTGCACATTGTTCATTTCAAGAGAAAAGAATGCAACAGGAACGTTAAAGTCTACGACCATATTCTTAGCCATTGATAATGCAAAAGAAGTCTTCCCCATCGCAGGACGCCCTGCTATAATTACGAGGTCGGAACACTGCCATCCTGAAGTCATTTCATCCAGTTTTGTATACCCACTAGGTATACCACTAAGTCCATCCGCCCTGGAAGCCGCCTTTTGAATATCTTGCATTGCCTGTTTAAGAACAGGATCAATCTGAGTATAGTCTTGGCGCATGTTCTTTTGTGAGAGTTCGAAAAGCGAGCCCTCTGCTTCTTGCATAAGATCATCAACATCCACACCATCATCAAAAGCCTTTGTTTCTATTACACTTGCAAATGATATAAGTTGGCGCGCAAGAAACTTCTGTTGAAGTATATGAGCATGGTATTCAACATGAGCAGACGAAGCTACATGCTGAGATAACTCTGTAATATATACAGGGCCCCCTACCTCTTCAAGGTTTCCATCAGTTTTCAACTGCTCAATAACAGTAAATATATCAACTGGTTTCTCTTTCAGTGAAAGAGCCTGTATTGCTTGATATATCATTTGATTGCGAGGCTCATAGAATGTCTCTGGATGCAAGATTTCACTTACCATAGAGAATGCATCTTTATCTATTAGCATAGCTCCCAAAACAACCTTTTCTATATCTAAAGCCTGTGGCTGTAAATGACCATAAGTATTATTAATTGGCACAGGTTGCTTTGGTTTTCTTTGATTCTTGTTATTTTCTGCTGGCATTTTTTTTTAGTTTAGGCTACAAATTTACAAAAAATATCTTTCACAATAATCATATTAAGATATAAAATATTAACTTTGCCACAAAATAAAGAATAGAAGAAATGATAACGAGACCTTGCGCAAAAATTAATTTTGGACTTAATATTGTAGGCATACGGCCTGACGGATATCACAATATTGAGACAATATTTTATCCAGTGCCTATATATGATGATATTGAGATTACAGAGATGGATCCACTGTTTACTTCTCTCAGAAACGCAGACCTTAAGATTACAGGAACATCTGTTGACTGCGATGAGCAAAAGAATCTGGTAATAAAGGCCTATAATCTTTTATCAGCAGACTTTAATATACCTCGTATACATATTCACTTATATAAGAACATTCCTATGCAGGCCGGTATGGGTGGCGGTTCTGCTGACTGCGCATATGCAATAAAGCTTCTTAATAGACAGTTTGACCTAGGATTAACATCTATACAGATGAAGAAATACGCAGCAAAACTTGGAGCAGACTGTGCTTTTTTTATAGATTCAGTTCCATCATATGCTACTGGTATTGGTGATATATTATCACCAATAAATGTCAATCTTAATGGTTATAGTATTGTTGTAGTCAAACCTCCTGTAGCTGTATCTACTGCACAAGCATATTCAAAAATTATTCCAGCATCACCTACAATATCATGTATAGATGCTGTGAAGCAGCCTGTTGAAACTTGGCACAAATTATTAAGTAACGATTTTGAAAAACCAATTTTTGCAGAACATCCTGAGATTGCTTATATTAAAAAGCATTTGTATGATTTGGGAGCGGTGTTCTCAATGATGTCTGGTAGTGGCAGCGCTGTTTTCGGAATATTCAAAAATATGCCCTCTGATATAAGTAAAGAGTTTTCAACTTGTATAACTGTTACAGAAGTTTTATAATATAAAATTGCTATGGATAATAAAAAAGAATTGTTACCTGTTGTTGATGAAAATGGTAATGTAATAGGCTGCATAAGCCGTGGTGAAGCACATGACGGAAGCAAAGTACTTCACCCCGTCGTACATCTGCATGTTTTTAATGACAGTGGCAGTTTGTATCTACAAAAGCGACCTAACTGGAAAGATATTCAACCCGGCAAATGGGATACTGCTACGGGTGGGCATATAGACTTAGGCGAAAGTGTAGAAATAGCATTAAAACGCGAAGTAAAGGAAGAACTTGGCATAGAGGGTTTTACTCCTGTATCTTTAGGTCATTATGTTTTCGAAAGCAAAATAGAAAAAGAACTTGTATATGTGCACAAAACTATCTATAATGGAGAAATAAAGCCAAATAAAGAAGAACTTAATGGTGGTCGTTTCTGGAGTAAAAATGAGATCCTTGAAAATATAGGGAAAGAGACTTTTACGCCTAACTTCGAAAGTGAGTATCTTAGATTTTTCTCTAAAGAATAGTTGTGTTAAAGGTTAAATACAAATACTACAGAGAATAATAGTTGCACAAATAAAACGTAAAGTAATAATATATACCTTGCTCCATATATGCCTTCAGCCATAGAATCAAGTATTGCCGTAATTCCGGGCAAGTTACCAGACATTGTTCCGTAGCTTAATGACAATAAAATACAAACGAAGGCAAGCACTGGTATAAGGCTCTCGCTAAAACTACTTGGGAAGAGCGATCCACTTACGCTTAGAAGCATTGCATGCGGAACAATTGTTAGTAAAAGCATTACAATGACAGCACCAATAAGCTCTGTAATAACTACATACATTGCAATTCTTTCTCTGAACGAAAGGGCCTTTTTTTTAGTTAGTATCGCATTAAATGGTTTTATTATTCCACTAAACTTTACAGATCCATAAGCTATCGCTACTAATATTATCCAGACCAGGTATGGTGTAGCAAGATTCTCTGCAAAATGTCCAAAAAACCACCTGATGCCTTCCGCACTGAGGAGACTTCGTACAGCAGTAGAGCTACCATTAGCAGAGTTTATCAGCCAAGACATCAACACCACAGCAATCTGTATAATAACTAATGATAGTGCTGTTATTGAACAAAACTTAGAACCTTTATTCTTCATCTGGTATTAAATTGTCAACATCAAGTATTCTCAACTCCAAAGCCCTTACTACTAATCTAGTAGCATTAATACCTACTCCACCATTACCATCAGGGAATAATTTCTGAACCAATTCATTTTGCCTTTTTTCAAGACTTTTTACCCCAAATGGCATACCTCTAAGATTTGTTATCTGCTCTTTTGTATAACCTAAAGCTAGATGACGCAAAAACCGTTCATCATATTCATCAATTTCGTAATTTACAATAGCCTCCTGACTAATCAGCTGGCTGTCAACCGTGTTCTTAAATTTCTCTACAATCTTTTCTAGAATTGGTTGATTGAATACCAACCTTTTCCCTTCTATAACGCTACGCACATCTCCTCTAGTCAACAGCTCACCACTTTTCAGTATTATGCCATCAGCACCTGCATCAAGAACGTCAACCCAAAGCTTTTCATTCAAAATCTCACCTGTAAATATCAATACCTTTATTTCTTTTCGCGTCTCTTTAGTCTGACGACATATCTCAACCCCAACAGTAGTAGAACCACCAAGACCAAGATCAAGTAGCACTAAATCCGGCTTATTTTCTTTCATAAGTTTCCAATATGAAATCTCACTATCTGCCGTGCCTATAATTTGAGCTTCAGGTATATCATTTCTAAAGATACCCTCAGTGCCTTTTAATTCCAAAGGGACATCTTC
>Ga0172377_10001995_pt1 | contig 20882 bp, 24 predicted proteins | sample Pumphouse3metaG_FD_119749 | JGI IMG/M metagenome (GOLD analysis project Ga0172377, IMG submission 119749) | Leachate microbial communities from a municipal landfill in Southern Ontario, Canada - Pumphouse #3 metaG | ecosystem: Engineered > Solid waste > Landfill > Unclassified | place: Canada...
CCCCTTGTGCAGATTTTGAATCAGCGGATTGATATTGGTGGTATTTTCCACTATATAAGCCGTAGATTCCGTTGCGTTGTCGTCTTTCGTGACTGCTAATCGGACAGATGAGCCGTCGTCATAAGCAACAATATCCGTATGGTCAGAGGGTAGTGTGCTTGGAATAGTAGAAGTGTTCTTTAATCGCTGTTTATTCAAAGCAGTATTAGCGTCTCTTACATCAGCTTTACTCGCTTCGATTGTTCCGGGAGTGGCTACGTCTGTATAGTTTAGTTCAGCCGCAGTTGATGTAACCGTAGTGGAGGCGATCTTTAAAGTAGTCATGTCTACTTCTCCAGATGCCCCATAAATAACGGCTTTACCAACAGTAACAGTAGATGCAGAAGAACCATCCAATAAATTTAACTCATTAGCAGTAGAGGTTATTGCTGTAGAATTTAGAGATAATACCCCAGCAATATTAGTGTCTCTAGGAAGATTATAAGTATCCCCAACTTGAGCGACTTCTATTTGAGGAGTAGTCTCATTTAATACTAACACGTCTCTTGATGCCATTAATTTCTCCTATTTTATAATAAATCTACTACCATTTGCATTAAAAACTTTTTTAGTAATTTTAATCATGGTACCAGTATAATTATTTATCTTAGCAGTAACTATATTTAAAATATCTAAAGCAGATAAACACTTAATTCTAATAGATTCAAAGGCGTCTACGATTATCTTAACCGACATAAGTGTTACGTCCAAGCATCCACATAAATATTCATAGAACCGGAATTTCTTTTCTTAAAATCTAAGGTAGAAACTCCAGAACTAAATTTATAAATAGAGGTAGTTCCGGCAATAGTTCCAACTATCTTATATCGTTTAGAAGTATCTGATAAATCTGTAGCAGCATCTACTGAATCTACAACCATAAACACTATATCATCGTCACTTTCAGCAGTTACAGATAAATGAGTACAGGCGGAACTAAGAGACATTTGTGAGGTTCCAGAAGAGTATGTACTAGTAATTGCCGATAATTCTGCACCTACATGACTTCCTAAAAACAAATTCTCAGTTAAATCTAAAATACTTGCGGTATCTCCACTCATTGCAGTAGATATAGTAACTAAAGATACTGTATCTCCTGTTAAGGTTTGTGACAGAGATATTAAAGTAGAGGTATCGCCTGTCAGTATTCCAGATAATTCTATTAAAGTAACAGTATTACCAGTAAGAATCTCTATTTCAGACTCAATGGTTTCTATCAAATTAAGAGTAATGATTTCTCCATTTGAGTCAATATTTTGAACTGCTAATACATTAGTAGCGGTAGAACGAGCAGTATCAGCAGAAGTAATTACTGCCCTATTTCCAGACTCCCCGTCCTCCAACTCTACCGCACCTATCTCAATATCAGAACTTAAAACAATCCGTCCATTTTCATCAAGTAGAATTGGAGCAGCGTCACCATCATCAAAGGTAGAGGGAGTAGCCTCATATCTTCCAAAAACTGCTAAACCAGTAGTAGTTCCCGTAGGAAAGGCCACATTGTCTTTTAAAACATCTAAGGTATCTGTACCATCACCAAGTTTAACAAAAGGAGCATTATCTACTGTATCTCCAGCAGGAGAAACTTTTCCAGTAGAATCTAATTCCTGTACGGAAAGCACATTTGTGGATGTAGAACGGGAGGTACTTGCAGAAGTAATTACAGCACGATTCTCACTCGAACCGTCTTTTAATTCAACGGCCCCGATTTCAATATCACTCGATAATACAATTCTACCGTTTTCATCCAACAACACAGGAGCGGCATCTCCATCATCAAAAGTACTCGGAGAAGACTGGTATCTACCAACAAATACATTAAGACCTTTAGTAGTTCCTGTGGGATATGCTCCATTATCTGTTAGAATATTTGCCCGGTCATCTGACACGGAATCTTTGATTTCAACTGCCCCCAACTCAACGTCAACAACGGAACTAATAGCAGGCATAAAAGTGTAGTAGGAAGCAGTGGGAGTTGCACCCGTAGCTGCCAATACTTTATAGTAACCTGTCAAATAATTTATGTAATAATCCCCATTAGTGTTTACTTTAGCGGGATTATCTACTGCTGTAACAAATACATCTCCTGTAAAAGTAATACCTGTACTTTCATACGAGGCTATATACTCTTTTCTTGAATCTAATATTGGTACTACAGTAAAATTGCCGGTATAAGAAGAACCCTCCACCATTGCTGATAGAGTTTCGGAAGTACTAGTAAGTATATGAGCAGACTTAGCATTAATTTGGTCAAAGAAATCAGAAATTATGCCTGTCATCTACATCTCCTAAGAAGATACGGGAAGGGCTATATAACCCTTCCCTATTTATTAATTATGCGGGGCGGATTACTAGATAAGCGTAGGTTAATCCGCTTGTACCTGCTGTATCGGGCCTATAGACCGTAAATGCTCCCCCGTCACCAGACGCTACGGCAGATAAAGTATCTGAAGTAGTAACAGAAGCACCATACGGAAAAGCCAAAATAGTATCACCAGATTGAACTCCCGATAAAGTAACCACATCACTCGCAGAAGTACCATGAAACGCATCGGTACCGAAAATAGTAGAGCCTAAAATTAATCTACCATTTATACTAACACCCGTACTTGCAGTAACGAGACCACTTAAAGTGGATGTACTGGTAACAGCCAACGTGCTAGTAGCTGTAATTGCCCCGGCAATACTAACAGCTCCAATAAAGTAAGCAGTACTTTGGCATTCAAACTGACCATCAGAAAGAGTATTTGTAACACTGGTTGCCTTATCTCCAATAAATAATCTTGTCAGATGAGTCTCAGTATTTAACATTTATATATCACCTCTCTTAATTTATTTAAAGGAGAGGTGTATTACTACACCTCCCACTTTAATTGTTTAGTTATGCAGCTAATTGGGCGATATACCGATAATCCCTATGACCAGCACCAGCACCAAGACTGAACTTCCATCTCATAACAATGTCACTAGTAAAGGACGATTCAAAATTACCAGATTGAGAGACCACATTCGGGCGCTGCCAATATAACAACACCAACTGCTTAGGAAAGTCGCCCATATACCAAGTAGTAGAGGTATATAGATAAGGAGAAACCACAACATTAAACGCACCTTTCCAGTAGTTGTCTGCACGGTTAGCAGTATCCGGCTGAGTAATAGTATTAGTCAACTGCCAAGCGGTAACTTGATTGTTGGTATGAACAAGTAAGGTTTTGGGATTAACCGCAATATACTCACCACGTTCGTCCGTCATAATCGGAAACAATCTAACAGCAGTTTCCAAACTTGTATTACTAAGAGCAGCAGAAGTAGCCTTATTAGCATTAATCTGAGAACCCATATATGAATAAGAACTATGGTCAGTACTATAGAAAATTGCATTAGTAACTGTATTCCCATCGAACTTAGCACATCCTAAATTAGATGTAGTTTCATACGGTAGAATAGTACGAGGTAACACCTCAATAGTCTGAATAAGCATCTTTTCCATCTGCTCACCGGCAACTTCTCCTAAGGAAGCCGCACGACTGATAATCTGACCGGTATTATCATTATAGATAGCCTCTTTGGTCAAAGAAATAGAACGCTGGAACTTGGCTAAAAAGATTTCAGCATATTTCTCATGAAAATCAGTTTCCTGCACAGGATATTGCTCGGGAACATATTCCACACCCTCATTAGCAGTAAATCCAGCAATTCTCTCTACATCAGTTCTGGACGCGGTTCCCTCCGTAAACAGAGGAGCAACCCGGTTCATATTATACTCGAATTTAGGAATAGCTTCAGAACTAATAATGTATTTAGTAATATTAGGAAAACTGGAACTACCAACTGCTTCAGCCAATCTCTGTGTTTCAGTAGCCAAAGAAAACTCACCATTTGGATATGCTTCCATAAGGCATGCCTCAAACAACGACTTAATAGAAATTTCATTCTTTCTTACTTTTCCTGAAAGAATGTTTTCATAGAGTTGCTGACCAGCCGCCTCATAAGCAGCATATTTATTTCCACCATGTTCCTGAACATGGCTTGTAATTAAACTTATAAAATCTTGATTACGCATTTATATTTCACCTCCAAGTTAATTCAACTAATTATCCTTCAGTACAAGTATCAAAATAGAATCCACCAGCAAGAGAATGAGAATCAACTAAGAATAGACCACTTTCTCCATAATCAACATTCTCTAGAGCCCACATGATACCCTCACTTGTGGCTTTTGTTACTTCCCAAGTAGTACCGTTTGCTCCAGCACTATATGCACAAGCATCTCCTATAATAACATTAGTAGTAGGAGAGGCAGCCACCTTAATTTTAATCTTACATCTTGTAGCAACAGAAATTTCATTAACTTCCCCACTCTGGGAACCTTCCATTGCAACACCTATGAAAGTTGAATTATCTCCGGAATGAGCAACGGCCTCAGGAGCTGTAGCTCCACTAGCATCTACTAAATCCCCTTTAGCCAAAACAGTAGCAGAAGCAACGCCAATCTTCACTACAGAGACTGTATCAACATCTTCATCTCTAAAAACAACATTTGAATAGGTACTCGACATTTATCTTTCACCTCCAATTATACAATTATCCTTCATTTATACTATCAAAATAGAAGCCAGACTTCATAGCATGTAAATCAACTAAAAACTCACCGCTATTTCCGGCAGTAATATTTTGCATAGCCCACATTGTACCACCACTACCAGAGGTACACTTCGTTACTTCCCAAGCAGTACCATTTGCTCCGGCACTGTACTTACAAGAATCTCCAATAATCAAATTAGAGCTTGTGGAAGCAACCTTAATGTTAATTCTACAACGAGTAGCAACCGCAATTTGAAATACTTCTCCACTTTCAGAACCATCCAATGCAATTCCAAGAAAGGTAGTATTAGCACTCGAAGAAGTAGCAACGGCCTCGGGGGTTGTAGCTCCGCTGGCATCAATTAAATCTCCAGAAGCTAATGTAGTAGAAGAACCTACTCCAATTTTAACTATTGCAGTTTCATCAACATCTAAAATAACAACATTTGAGCTTGTAGACGCCATATTCTACTCCTTATAGAGGCTGTTTGAAAACTTTAGCAGCAGCATCATTATCTTTTGCAAAGTTAGTCTTTGTTTTATCGGGCTCACCGCCAGAGGTTTCGCCCGCATCCACAACTCTTCCAGAACCGGACGCCCTCAATGCGACTAGAGCATTAATAGCCTCTGTTAAAGACTCATCCGTATCCTTACTCATTAAGTCTTTTCTGGTATATTCTGGTAAAGATTCAAACTCCCCTAGATTCGCCTCTTTAATAGCAGTTTTAATCTTCTCTTCACGCTCTTTTAACTGTTCAGCGGACTTGTATTGATCGACAATAGTGCTTGCAGCAGTTAAATCCGTCTTAGTTTTCTCTAGGTCACTATTAACCTGTTCCAAGGAGGCGTTTAATTCAGAAACTTTGGCTTCTAATGTAGAAATTTTAGTCTCTTTATCTTTTACAACATCAGAATCTAAAACCTCTTTCTTGTATTCCTCCAATAGGTCAGAATGATTTTCTTTCAATTCACTAAGGTTCATTTTTTCTACCTCCTTATTTAGGTCGGCCTCAAAGGCCTTTATTATATCAATATTTTCAAATTCAGTTAAAAAGTCATCAATTAAAGTCTGAATTGCCTCTCGTTTATCCTCATCTGATTCATATTCAGATGTCCAAGACAATTCATATAGCATATTTATAAAACAATTTAGTAAAATATTTAATTTTTCTTTTTCAGCATATTTCTCTACTCTATCTTTAAGAGCTTGTGTGGCTTCGTGAATAACACTCAAATCAGATGCAGCCTGAGAGGCATAGGCTCTAACAAGTTTACCACCAGCAGAGGCGTAATCAACTATATCTAAAGAATCAAGAAAGGCAAATCTTTCAATAACAGTAACCTTTTTACCTTCTACTTCTCCCTCTTTTGCACGAGCAAGAGCATCAATAGAAAATTGAATCTCTTCTGGATGAATCAGTGCCTCTTTAAAAATAAATTCTCCATTTTGATTTTCAGAGAATCTAATCTTAGCATTACATTTACCATCTTTACCATAAGACTCTTCTACCGTTGCCACCCAATCATTCAAATTACGACCAAGTTTCTTAGCACTTTCATCCACATGATTTAGATAAATCTTACGTCTTTGTAGTAAAAAAGGAGCCAAACTTTCGGCAACTTCTTTTGAATAATAGTTCCCGTTCTTTGAAACCCCGGACACTAGTGCAACAATCTCGGCGGTTCTTGAGGACTCATCTATTGTAGCCTCTTTAAGAGAGGTTATAATAGAATCTCCTATAGTATAATCATCATACTTCATAATTTCCTGCTCACTTTTTAGATAATCTTCTACAATATTATCATATAATTCAACTTCTTTTGCTGTAACAAACTTTGTACCATTAGGAAAGAAGGATACAGACTCCTTCTTTTTACCCTTCATCTTCCTCACAACCGAATTAGCGACTGCAAAAGCATACTTTTCCGCATTACTCGCTTTATGTTTTTGTGGATCATAAGAAGAATAGGCAGAGTTAAAGGAAGCAACCCAAGCCTTTCTAAACTTCAAACCTAATTTCTGAATATAAGGGGGTAATTTAGAATCGGATGTGCCACTATAGGGCATAGTTCTCTCCTAAGAAGTTATATAAAATTATATTGATCTCTTTGCTTTTTAGCATCTTAAAGTCGCTTATAATATAAGTATTATTATACTAAAATGCAAAGCAATTTGTTTAAGAATCTTAAAGTCGAGTTGGGTATTACTCAGCCACTATCTATTTAAAATTTTTAACACAAATAAATTAGATATAAATAGATTCTTTACCGATTCCGCAATAGAGTTTGGTACTTTTGGGGACCAATCATACACTATTGCTATAAGATTATCAAAATCACAAGAAGGTATTGAAGATAGAAATTTATCAAGTTTTTGCAAATAATATAGATACAAATAATAGGTTTCATTACTAATGAAATGATAATTACGCCTATTCTCCAATACCCTCTCACATAATATAGTCGAGGAAGATGCTAAATTATGATTTAACACTCCCCTCCAACATTTTACCAACTACCTGACTAAAGTTGATACCTTGACAAACATCTTCAAGAAATCCTGAATAGGTTCTTAAAAGATTTGCATTAACTTCAAATACTTTATCATCTATACGAGTTTTGGCTAAAATATCACAGTCAAAATTATCGTATATCATAAGAGTAATAGCATGAATGATTTCTTTACTCTTCATCTTCTCCTGAGGCTGTTCCTCCAGAAGAATCGTCGCTTTTGACCCCTGTTGTGTCATCATTTACCTCTTCATCTTTATCAAACATTTCTGTGTTAAGTAAGTATTTCTCTTGTTCAGGATTATATCCGGCTTTAGAGGAAGCAGTAGTCTTAGATACAATACCAAGATTCCTATGAATCTGTAGAATTTCAGCAGCCTGTTTAAGGTCTTCCCTAACCATATCTGGAAACACTATCTCAATAGGTATATCTTCCGTATTTACTTCTACTTCTATACCATTTTCAAATACTTCAAAAGCCTTTATCAGAATATCTTTACTCATTTTATGTTTACCAAAGATAATCTTACCCCGACTTTCTACTAATCTAGTAGTATTTTCTGAACAAAGATTTCTTAGATTTACACATTCCTTCAATATAGTGGAAATAATTGCAGGAGCAGAACCCAAATACTTACTATTCTGTATATCGTTTATATAACTTTCTGTAAGAGTTTTAATTGTTCTCAACATCATTTGATCTGACAGATTTCCACTTACGTATCTATCATACTGTGACCTAAAAACATCTCTTAAATACTCTTTAACATATTTCTTAATCTTAACCGTTTTCTTTAATTTAATAGGAGCATTAGGAGCATTAATAGCAGACCTTAAAACCAATCTGAACATTGGTCTGAATACTCCATCCGCTAAAGTGTCTTGAAAGTCTAAAATTAACTGACTAAATGGACTATCGGAGGCGCGGATGCTCGAATAGACGTTCTCAGTTGTTCTCTGAGTAAGTACATGAATAGGTATTCCAGCACCAGCCGCTACCTGATACAATAAAAACAACCCATCCTCTTTAGCATCGGAGGCATCAATTTTAGCATTAACAGGACTCCACTCTCTATCTGAAGTAGAAATCTTTACTGTACCCCCAGCCGGAGCGGGCATATATCTTTCCCAAGTATCTTCCCTAGTACCTTTTAAAGTAAGAATCCAAACTACACGACCTTTTTCATGATTGATAATTGCTCGGTCTATAATCCAATTCTTATAGAACTCCGCCCATCTTAAAACTCTTTCAAGAAATACTCTACCACGAACCTCTCTATTGTGCATAAGTTTTATAAACTGTACTAACTTATACCTACCCTGCCAACCCTCATCCTTCTCATGTATAGAGTGGGTAGTTATACTCCCATTTTCCAATCCCTCATAATAGTTTATGTCCGCATAGTATTTAACATATCCTGTACCCTCTTGATCTGTATATATACGCTCATAAGATAATAAAGTACCCTTATCATCAGGATCAGTTTCAACCCGTTTAACTTCTGTAGGCTGAATCTCCCTAATCTTCACTTCACCGGTAATATCATTAATAAAATATAGGGGGAAATATTCGCTCTCAACGGTAAGCAACCATGTCAAATCTTTAGCATATATCTCCATATTGTTTTTCTTCCAGTATACATCAAGAACCGATTGAATAGTTTCATCCGGACATCTGAATTTAAGCCCACGACCCAATACAAATCTTTGTAAAGAATCTGGAATAGAGCCTATAATAGGATCCTCAAATGCTCGGGCGTAAGCAATGTCCTGCGTATATTCCCTTAATTCATCCGGCTGAGTTCTACTAATCGGGGAATTATAAACTGTAATATATCCTTTTGATTTAGAATATTTTACTGATTCTTTTATGTGTTCTGGGAGTTTCTCTAAAGAGTATTTATTATCTTTACCAAAGTAGGATTCATATAAACCCTCATAGAAGGGATCAGCTTTATCGGGATTATTAAACTCTCTTTTTATAGAACTTAAAGTCTCCTTAAACTCACGATTAAGATTATTAGCAGTTTGTTGTGAAGCAGTACGGGCAACCTCCTCCATCTTTTCTAACGAACCTTTATTAAGAGACTCTATCTGCTCCTCATACTCTTTCTTTACCTTATCTACCTTAGAATTTATAAGCTTGTTTAAATTCCTCTTAGATAAAAGACTTAAATCTATTGTATCTAATAGATCACCAAGTGACATTTTCCCCACCCCCTATTGGAAGGTTATCATAGAAATTATCTGTTTCCGATTGTTCTAAATTGTTATTATCATAAGAAGTTCGACCAAGTTGTTTATAAAAATTAGCCGAACGCATATCCTTATCATTAACTATATCATCATCATATAATATGGTTAATCTCTCATTATTGATAGTATTATATATACTACCCGCCATTGATTCAAGTAAGTCTAAGGATAGGGATGCTGAGGGACTCTGCACCACTACTTTGGAACCTAGTACTCTCCTCTCAGCATGTCTAACCTCTCTCTCGAAGTCAGAATGATAAGGCATCTTTATCCTCTTATCTAATATAGATTCTCTTAAAGCATCCCACGCCGCCAAGAAGGCTCCGTTAGTAGATACTCTTGATACCTTATTGGGCTTAGTATAATCAACTATCAATTTACTTTGAGTTCTATCTATACTAAGTCTATCACAAGCATATCCATCATTTATTAATATGGATTGGCTTTCCATTGACTGGTACCCGTCAAATGATATTAATTTTATAAAGAATCCTCTACGGGATAATTCATAGATTATCAATTCACGTATGTCTGGTAGTTCCACACACTGGTTAGGAGCAGCAAATATCTTACCTAAGAAATCAAATTCTATAAAAGGTACTTTAACTTCTGTCTCTATATCTGATTCCAAAATCTTTGTTTTTTTAAATCCCGTAACATGACACATGGATACCCCCGTACCGTTCAACTTGGGGCCATAGTCTATGTGCATATATCTTGGAACAGAATCGTTACATATAAAGTCAGGATCAAACATCATCGTTTCATCATTAAAAGGATTAAGTCTACTTGTATCTATACAACCAGCAACCCTGTTAAAATCGGGTAAAAACGGGGAAATTACTCCTTTGGATAAACATAAAAAGTTCCTCGCTGTTTCGTAAGGATCTTTCTCGAATCTATGCTCATATTCATCAGAAGGAATTCGTACTATTGGCATTTACTAATTATTCTTCCTGCAACAAAGGAACAATCTCCCATCTAAGTTCTAAAGAAGGGGGATAAAGAGGTCGATCAGTCTTTACTTTACCGCTTCTTTCCAGAGCTCTTAGAATAGTTCGCACTTTTTTAACAGATTTACACTGTTTTCTGATATTAGAAGAGGTCCCTATGCCACCAAGTGATATTAGAGCATCGGTAACCATTAAAACCTCAATAGGATTGACTTTCAAGACTCTTCCTTACTTTCTAACAGAAAAATTTCATTAAATAAAAAGTTTTCAACACAATATAGGCAATAGGAATGGTCTATTTTCCTACCATTTTTATCCTTAAACTGAAAATTTACTACAAAACTACCATCCAACTCACCATGTTTAGGACATTTGTAGAGTTTTTCACTATTTCCAACACTAATCTTCATAAATTAACCTTTCTTACACTTTAAGTTGACCGGAACGAACTTTTCTTAATAATTCATCATTCGGATCATCTGAATTTTCACCAAAAATCACTTTTTCTATGGGAACCTCTATATAATATTTGTCTAAAGCAGCAACTTCCTTGTCATTTTTTATAATTTCAAATTTATTTGTATCAAAATAGAAGTATTTCTTACCCCCAAACTTCTCAGGATTGACTTTCCAAGGTAAAAATACCTTAAAATAGGTCTCGGATTCAGAAATATCCCCATTATAGGCATTCCTAATCTTAGTCATTAGAAAATCTTCACTATAATTCAAGGAGGATAACAAAATTCCCATTCCATCTCTCTTAAAACGAGAAAACCTACGACCATCAGCTGAAGCATAGGCTTCTTGAGCTTGGTCATACACATCTCTTGTACTTCCACGATTTCTTGAACTATTATCTATCAATTCCAAGAAAGAAATCTCGTCCATAACAAAGGAGTACACAGACCATCCTGCATTAGCGGCCTCGGTAGCAGTATTAGGAAAGACTAAAGTATTATTTGCAGTAATCTCCACCACACTTTTGACATTGGGATTTATTGGAAAGTAGTCTTTGTTGAACTGGGACTCAAAAGCAGGTTTCATTTCAGAGAAGGTAATCTTCTCAGATTTATCCCGAGTTTTGGAAAGAGCAATGAAAGCAACAATAGAGGTGGGTTTTAGACCATAAAACTCTTGAGGACATGCTCTTTCCGATGTTGGATCAAATTTACATGAAAACTCAAACCACTGCAACCAATTAAGAGCCGCTCCTATACCACCAGACTTCCCCGTACCAAAGCCTCCCAATATACAAACCACCCGTATATTTCTATGCTTTCTTTGTTCGTAGATGTCGAGGATAGTCTCTGCTACTCCGGGATACATCCACCTCTTCGCATCCAAAAAATACTTATCAAACAACAGGGTTTCAATAGGTGTTCTTGCAAATTCTTCTGCACGTCTCTTGTTCCAAAAGAATCTTGCACCACTATACTCTTTGTTTAACTGATTATCTATCCATTTTCTCGAATAAGATGCAAGAAATGATAAATCCTCACGTCTATCTACTGCTGTTGTCAAGTTTTAACACCACCTAATTCTGCATTTACAATGGAATTAGGAATCTGCTTAAACGGCTCCATGTCCCCACTTATAAGTGACTGTGCAGTCATGGGTACGAAGACCTCCTCGTTCATATCCTGAACTAAAGTAAAGGCTTCCTCTCGCCCTATTAATTTAACTAATCTGTTTAGGAGAAATGGGAGTAGTTGGTCTACAAACTGTTTAACAGTCAAAGCATCCAATTTCATGCTTCCTTTAATCCGTGCAGCAGATTCCTTACTCCTAATCATGTCTAAATTAAGTTCCTTTAGAAACTTAATATCGTCTTTTGTAAAATCGTCCCCTCTTCTAAGAACTTCTGATACATAATACAAAATAAAGGCTTGACCAAAACGAATCTCATCCTGTACTTCACCAATCTTAACTTCTTGATCAATGCAATTTTCGAGCATCTGCCCAAAAGAAGTCTTTTTAGCCATATCGGTAGTAAGTTTAAGCCAATTCTTAGCACCACGGAACTTATCGTGGGCAACACAATAGCCTATACCCAAATGGTCTGTACCTAAACCAGCAGCAGCAAGGCATCTGCGACCGTCTGATTTAACTGCACCACAGATTCTAATACCTCTTGAACCATCTTCATTGCCCCAATAAATCTCATTACTATTGACAACAATAATGTTTTCTACCCGTTTGTCTGCTAAACTATCTTTAAAAGGTCTTCCCATTACTTGGACTTAGATTTTAAACTTTTAACTTTCTTAGGCTCCTTAAAGAACTTCTCAAAGATACTATTGACTTCTGGAAAAGAAAACTTAGGAAAGTTGAGTTCGGGAAATTTAATCTCATCAAAGAACTTCATAGCTTTATCCATCTCAGAGTGAATCGAAGAAAACAACTTATCAATTTCCTCTTTTACTTTAGGCTCGTCCTTTATGATATACTCCGTTTTCTTTCCGTTTTCGTCAGTAACAATTTTAGTTATCATTTTGAATCTCCTTGTCTCTAACACTATCAACTAATCTTGTTTTAAACTCTTCAAATGAAATCAAATCTTCTGGATGATTGTTTATATAATCTTCATAGCAATCGTGTATCGCTATTAAATCAACCTCATGTAGCAGTATGTTTTCCATTTGAATTTTTAACCAAAATAACCTCAAGAAATTTTAAACCATTTGAACTGCTATAATATACAACATTTTTTTACAAAAGTCAAGAGAAATCTTTAAAATATTTAAAATATTTTTATTTCCCGTCTATTTCTCGTACGCGGGTGTGGGCGGGCGCGGTTCGCGCGGGCGCGCGTCTAGGATATATTATATATAAAATATATAATTATATACTAGATATCTAGGATATAATATATTAAATATTATCTAGGTACCTAGTATATATAAATATTAATAAATATACTAGCGTATATTTATAATATATTATATATACTTATATTCTCGCGCGGGCGCGCGAGAATGGGTGTGGTGGTTTATAGAAGATTTTCTAAAAAGAATGAATTTTCTTACAAATCAAGGATTTAAACTTAGGGGAGAGTTGCGCCGGTGTTGAAATTTGGATATAGCACAACACGGAAAAACGAATTGTAGAAGACATATAGTTAGTTCAAATGGTGTGTTTAAAAAGCAACTTCTACTCGTTACTTCCGTGCTGTGATTTCAAAGAACTCTTTAAAATGTGAGAAATTCTCAAGAGCTTGGGCGCCTTCTGAACTTTACAATAAACTTACAATAAACTACTTCGCCGCAAGCAACGAAGTATTAAGGAGTGCATGAGAGAAAGAATCAGACATACACAACTTTTCAGGACGGTTTATAAACGCCCCCAGCTGAGCAATATTCTTCGCCGCATTAATGTCGGCATCGTCAATATTGCCACAGTTTGGACATTCAAAGCACTTGCCATTTCTATTACCAATATGTTTGCATACATTACAAACTTTGCTCGTATAAGCAGGATTGACTGCAACAAGAAGAACACCAGCAAGCTTAGCCTTATATTCCAGAAAGGAACGAAGTTGTGCAAAAGCCCAAGAATGATGTTTTCTTCTTTGGCTTTTCCTAACTGTAGTTCTCTCTATAATATGGGTCAGATTCTCAATGGCTATTCCTCTATTGGAATCTTTCGCGGTCTTTACAATCTTCTTTGCGATTGTATGGTTGGTAATAGTGGCGAATCTCTGTTCTCTACCCTTAAGCCGTTTCAGAAGTTTTCTACTCCCTTGTGTGCCCTTGATTTGAACGGATTTACGCACTTTAAAATATTTATCTCTAACTTTATTAAGATTATCAGAACTAAAATTAATACCATCCGAAGTAGTAACAATGTTCGTTATACCAAAATCAACTCCAAGAAACTCTTTAACATCTTTAATATCATTTTCAGGCACTTCTACGGTTTGCAAAAGGAAAAACTTTCCTTTTCGAGTAACCAAATCTGCTTCACCTTTAATAAAAGGAATCCAGTCTGGACGATGACAAACAAATGGAATTTTCAATCTGCCATTAACAGACCAGATAGAAACTTCTTGAGATTTATTGCTATAAGAAAGAATCCGGGTGTCATAAGTAATTGCACCAAATGGTTTAAAAAAGCGTTTGGTTATTCTATCAAGTTTGTAAGAATCAATAACTTTAGCAATAATCCGTACAACCACTTGAGCGGTAAGATTAAAAGAACTCTTAATTGGGTGGTAAACAATATGGTGAAGGCGATATTGATTAAACTCTTGATTATCCCAAGCAATTTCAGAAATCTTATTGCAAGCCAAATTGGAAATCTTAATAGTATCCAAAAGAGATTGCTTTTGTTCTTTGGTGGGCAAGAGTTTTATTTGAAGTATCAATTTCATGTGTTAAATTTAATAATGACTATTCACATATATAATATAACACTTTTTTATCTAAAAGTCAAGAGAAATCTTTATTATCTACCTACTTCTTTTAAATATTTTTTCTTAGTATCTTCCCAAGATAGTCCAATTAAATCACTATAAAATAAGGTTTCAGTTGAGTATCTATTCTCCTCTATTAATTTATTGACTCGTTTTATTGCATATTTCTCTTTCCATAAGTCTGTTAGTGCCTCTACTGAATTATCAAATCTTCTCTTTAACTGATTTGCATCTGTTATCTCTTCTCTTAAAAATTCACAAGTATTTTCAAATAATGTACAAAAGTAAATTCCTCTTTGATGATTTGTTTCTATTAGTTCTCTTGGTATATTTAATTTATTATATACAAAGGATAAGGATCGTTGTTTGTGGTCCCTTTTCAATGGTTGTCCATTAGTATATAAAACACTATCTCCAAATATTGATTCTTTTTCCTTTATTCTTGTTCCAACATACCATTCAAAATACTCTCTCGGATAATTATGCTTTAGCCAACTTCTAATTAAATTAACTGTTTCTTTAGATGGTTCAAATTTTATTGTTCCTTCTGAATGTCCACGCTTATTCCAATAACTAAGATTTTGATATTGAGAATATGAGGAGTATAGACTTGTTGTAGTTATTCCAACTAATTTTTTACCATATTTATTGTTCCAACAATCTTCTACTGTTTTTGAAAGAAGTAATAATGCTAAAAACTTCCCTCCCACAAAAGAATATCCTAGTGGTTGGGTGGGAACTATTGTAGAACCTATAGCCGTATAATTAATCATTCTTTCTGTTTTAGACTTCCTATCCCAACCAATATAGTCATCTCTTGGAGTCAAATCTAAAAAATCGCTTGATAAGCACAATATACCTAAATACTTTTTTGTTTTTCTATCAATCACTATAAAGAATATTTGCCTTCCTATATTAGAGTTATTTATCATAGTATGTGTAAAGGTTCTTAGTATATTCCATTCTCTTACCCGTTTATTATCACAAAGAATTATTTCTGGTTCTATCTTTTTAAAATCTTCAGGAGCTTTGGGGATCCATATTCTTTTTTTATATTCCTTTAAAAAAGCATATTCATCATAGATGTCTCCGAACACATCAATACTATGTTTTATTGGATATTTATATTGTATTTCTTGCCATTTTCGATATAAGGTATATTCCTCTACAGACATTTTTGAGAGAAATTCAAGTTCTTTTATTATGATCTCTTTTACATGTTCAGAACTAACATTATTGGAAAAAGGTGTTTGAAGTTTATTCCATGAATCAAATTCTATATTCAACCTTTCTTGTTTATTCATAAGTTAATTTCCAATCCAACTATATTTTTCTATAATATTGTTATAGGAATCTTCTTTAAAAAAGTTAATATTTCTTACTTTCTCTATCTTTATTTCTATATTTTTATTTTCTTTAAGAAATTTTCTATAAGGACTCCAATTTATTCCTACTCCCCATCCTAAACTTTTTAATAGTTCATTCTTTGTTATTTCCCCCCCATTCTTAATGATTTCTAAAATTTCCTTGATTCTTATAGAGTTTCCTACACATTTAGACTCTTTTAAGCCCAAATCTATCATATCACTTATAGGAAGTATTAGTTTTGACCATACAAGAGTATCTTTACAATGTTTTAGGGCTTTTTCTGAAAGAGAATTTCTCAAATTTATATCATCTAATATGGTTTCGATATTTTTTAATGACTCTTCTTCTGTTTTGAAAAATATCCCCTCATTTATCATTTCCTTATAATAATCTCCCTCATAAAAAACATAGGGAACCCCATTCATCATCCCGTCTGTAACTGATATAGACCATCCCCCATATTTTTGTTTAGGAGCAAATCCTAAATAACATCTCTTTAAGTGAGTATAATAGTCTTTTTTGTTAGTATATGTAGTAACATCCACATATTCTCTATTTGAGTTTTCTAATAAAGGAATCCAAACAATAAAATCTTTTCTTTTTTCCCATAATAAATCCATAACTCTCATAAAAAATGGGAAGTCTTTATATGTTTGTGGTCTGTGATTAAATACTATTATTTTTTCAGGTGAAGTGTTAATTTTATCTATAACATCCTCATCAGTTATACCAAGATATATAACTTTAAGAATTTTCTCTAACTTTCTAATAGTTTCTACGGAATATATCTCTTTTACATTCTCTATAATTAAGGTTTTTTGATATTTTGTATTTATTCCACAAAGTTTCATTTCTAATAACCCATTTATATTATTAAATAACAAGGTCTTATCATAATTTGTTATTTCCTTAATTTCGGTCCAATGTGTATATCCTATAATAGGTATTCCTTTTATATTAGTACTATTCTCTAACAAATTTATTACATTTGGTGTCCATTCTGGTAAGTGACTATATATTAAATCAAAATCCTTATTTTTCCAATCAATTATCCTTTTCCAATCATATACATTAAAGTGGGCCCTCATCAAATTTGGATAGGAAGGAATATCTATAAAATATTGAGTAACGTTAGGCAACTCCAATAATTTTGAATATTGTGGAAGAGGAGAGTGCCACCACAAATCCCCTCTAATTTTGTTTAAGTTAGTTATTATATTTGATATGGCAACAACATAGGAGTCTTGGTCTATATTTTTTTGCCAAGTTATATTGGGAATTAATAAAATTTGATTCATTTTTTATTATACTCATTCATTATTTTGGCGATTTTCTCAGATTCTTCATAAGTCTCCTCTCCAATGGACCCCTCTATCATAAAAGTAACCGGAGACATTGCACAATCAGTATATACTTCAACAGACCATCCCCTACATCCACAATGGCACACATCCAAGTAGTATAACATTGGGGGTAAATCTCCTAAACTATCTGCTTTGAACCATATATGATAGGGAGTATTCCCATGACCACAACATGATTCAATAGTTCTAAGACCTTTAAATCTGTTGATAGCATTACATAGACTAATACATTCTTTATCCATGTCTTTGGGAAGACTTACCACTTACAATAACTCTTCTATCTTACTTTTGATATATTGGAATATCAAAGGAGACTTTTCCTCAAGCCTTGCTAATCCCGTACCTATCCCAGAACGAGGTATGACAACACTCATTCCTTTTCCTATACACTCCCAAACCTTTTCAAAATCTTCGTCAATGATTTCCTTTACAAATTCAAAGTCTTCATCAGTGAAGAAAGCATCTGGACTATTTGATGGACTTTTCTTGGTCACAATACCAACTGTATTAGGCTCACCTCGCATTTCTTTTGCTTGACCACCTAATCCAATTCGTTTTAGATTATCTCCAAATAGAAATACTGTGTCTTTGTGAGATTGAATGTCTTTTCTACTAATGTAGTCCCAAAGTTCTACAAATGAGTTATTTTCTCTTATGCCACATTCTTTGCACTCATTCCATAGCATGGATTTATCCCCAAGTTCCCAATCTCCTTTTTCTATATAGGAGCAATAGCCATTGTTATACTCAGGCATATCCTCTCTTATAGACCAATAAGGACAACGTCCTCTTGAATCCAAACAATAGTAACCATTAGGGATTTTATTTATATCCTTCTTCATTTTAGAAAACAATGTATTGAGACGTTTCATGTTTAAATCTATCTATACCTGCTCTAAAATATTCAGAATCCATCTCACAAATATCTAAATCGAATCCTTTTTTATAACAAGCAATAGCAGAAGAGAATGAGCCACCATGGGTATCTAAGATACGTTGACCCTCTTTTGCATAGTTTTGTAATAACCATAAGTAAAGTTTAACCGGCTTTTGGGTTGGATGTATCTTACCACTAATACGATTATCAAATCTAAAGAGTTTAGCAGGACAATCAAATGAAGTCCAAGCATACTCGATTTGTGAAAAGTTTTCCCAAGGTTGAACTTTATCCCAACAAATGATTCCTCTTGTAGGAGGAAGATTGAAATAGTTTCCGCCCCAGATGATTTGATTAACACTCTTACTCATTAACAAATCAAAATATTCTTGTTCTGGAACAGCATTATCCCATTCACAATTAGAAGTATTTAAAACTCTATCTTTAAGTTTACCCGCCCCACTATTTAATCTATTCTTTTGTAGTCTTACTTCTAAGGCCTCTCTACCATTATATCCCTCAAGATTTCCTTGCTTAGGTTGACCTATACCATAAGGAGGGTCAACTATACTTAAATCGTATTGATTATCTTTAGTCTCATGTAATAGATTAAGACAATCACCACAATAAGCTCTAATTAAAGGACGTTGAGATAGTATGTAAAAGTCAATATTCACATATATAATATAATGATTTTTAGTGCAAAAGTCAAGAGAAATCTTAACTAAAAATTGCTATGCAATAAAAAATAATACCAATAGCAAGATACATCCAATCTCTAATGTTACCTGAGGGTAGATTATAACCCATTAGATTAAAATAGGGTTTGTTATGCCAACAATCATCAAACACTATATGATTAAGTAGTCTCTCATATAAGAACACCCCTAAGTACCAAGAGCCAATAAGAATACTCCAAAAATGATTACCCGAATACTTATATCCCCCATATATCCCACAAAGAATACAAAGTTCCTCAAGAAGCCTCCAAGCATGGTAATCTATTATACCATTTGCTCCGGTACCCTTATTACCACAAATGATTTTGTTATTTATTCTCCGTTCAGGTGATGCCCAAATCCAACCCTCTAGTATGCCTTGAACCATTAGATAACATATCAGAGATATTGCTAATAAATAGTTCATAATTCCTGGTTTACCAAACCTGCCTAAATCACAGCAAGAATGGAAGGCCGCCTTTCTTCGGCCATTTTTGACGCTTCACTCAGGATTGCCCCGAAGGGTCTTACATCCTGTCCACGTCCGTTTTTTACTTGCTCGGTGAACCCACTCCCGCGCAAGATATTCAATGCTTGCCTTTCAATATTCAGGGCAGCATTTTGATCTCTGTCTAATACTGCACCACAATCACAATTCCAAGTTCTGTCAGCAAGAGTCAAGTCGCTATTGATGCAACCGCAAAACCGGCAGAGTTTACTTGAGGGAAAGAAGCGGTCAATCTCAACTAATTCACTACCGTACCACTCGCTTTTGTAGGATAGCTGGCGACGAATTTCACCAAACCCAGCATCTGCGATAGACAAAGCCAACCTGTGATTCCTAAGCATCCCAGCAACGTTCAAGTCTTCAATCCCGATGACTCGATATGTGCTGGCAATCTCAGTCGTTATCTTGTGTTGATAGTCCATCCGCCGATCTGCAATGCAACGATGAAATCTTGCCAGTTTTGCTTTAGCGCGATTCCAACGACCGCTCCCTTCTTGTCGGCGGGACAATTCACGGTTCAAACGCTTCAGCTTTCTAAGTTCCGATCTCAAGAGTTTTTGATTTTCAAACCCTCGTCCATCACTAAGTACGGCTAAAGTCTTGATTCCCAAATCTATCCCAACCGACTCTTGAGGATGCTCGTGTCTCGGCAATTCAACCTCTACATTGACAGCAACATACCAACGTCCTGCATCCTCAGAAATCGTGGCGGACTTGATCTCACCATCAAATCGCAACTCCTCAGCCATATTGATTGATTCATTCAACTTTTCTAGTTTGAGACAATGACCATCAGCACTAACCCGTGACCCATCCATTCTGAAAGATGATTTTGACCGCTTCTTGGACTTGAAATTGGGGTATCCCTTTTTGGTATCGCCATTCTTGCACCGACGGAAGAAATTCTTGAACGCGGCGTCAAGGTTGCGAAAACCAGTATCCACAGCACACTTGGAGACTTCCAGTGACCAGGGGAATTGCTCACGCCGAATAGCGTTGAATTGCTTTTTCAGGATATAAGCCGATGGCTTCTCCCCGGCTTCGTATTGGCGTTGCCATTCGGCCAGGCCCCAGTTAAAAACAAATCTTGCCACCCCGCAAGCCTGGCGTAGGTATTTCTCCTGTTCAGGAGTAGGGTTGAGCCTGATCTTATGTGCTCTCTGCATTGGAGTTTTCCTTGCGCTTGCGACCGCCTCGTGCACCATAGATTCTCGAACTAAAACTTACGATGATAGTTAAGATGTCCTCAACTAACTCTTCGTGTTCACTTTTTCCTTCCACTTGCTCAAGGA
>Ga0172377_10001996_pt1 | contig 20876 bp, 9 predicted proteins | sample Pumphouse3metaG_FD_119749 | JGI IMG/M metagenome (GOLD analysis project Ga0172377, IMG submission 119749) | Leachate microbial communities from a municipal landfill in Southern Ontario, Canada - Pumphouse #3 metaG | ecosystem: Engineered > Solid waste > Landfill > Unclassified | place: Canada...
ACTTGCGAAAGGGCATTTTTGTATTCTTCCACGGTCTTCACGCCTTCCATCTTTCCGTCGTGTTTCCCGCGCATACCGATCGTAAAGATGTTTTCAGAGCCCCGCAGCTCTTTCAGCCGCTCTGCCCAGTAGTTGAGCACGTTTTCACGGTTGGTGAGAAAATTATATTCTCCTTTGCCGGCTATATCCCATTCACTTGCCGAATTGCGCATCATCGGTTCGCAATGGGAGGTACCGACGACGATACCGTGCTTGTCGGCCATTTCTTTGTTACCCTGTACAAAATAAAAGGGAACGGTACATTCGTGCATGGCAGGCCATATCGTATTAGCGCGCAAACGAAGCAATACCTCGAAAATCTTTGCATAGGCATCGGGACCAATGGCTCCTTTTCCTTTGTCGATCCCCTCAACCAACGGCGTGCCGGGTGTCATCGTCTTTGTAGCCCAAGGCATCAACCCCCAATCTTCATCGTTCAGGAATATGCCGCGGTAACGTACCGAAGGCGACTGTCGAACAGATACTTCAGGAAAGATAAACAGCTCTCGCTTTACCGGCCGAACATCTGCAAAATAAACCCATGGCGACACCCCGATCAGGCGCGACAACTCCAGAATTCCGTAGGCTTTTCCGCGGGCGTCGCTTCCTCTGATGACCAACTGCCTCTTACTCTCCTTCTCTTGCGTTTCCATCTTAAAGGTTTCCCAACCGCCTTCCTCTTCCAGCAGGTCACCAACAACAATTGCCGCCCTATCAGGATCTTCGGTTATTTCCAATCGCCCGCCAAAAACTTCCTCAACATCTTTCTGTAGCAAGCTTATGGCTGTATGAACCACCTCCTTCTCCTTCTTATTGGCATAAACGTAGGTTGTACGGTTACGCCCAAACAATATTACCTGATTTTCTTCTTTTAAATAACGGCTCACGGGAAGATTCAACTCCCGGAGGCCTTCCACCGCCAAACCGGCAACGCTAACCGCTCCTTCCCAATTCAAATGGGTATCATCCTGTTTACCTTCGGGAAAACGCGGATATTCGCCGGCTTCGAACCAGACAAAAAGACGTTTGGAATCTTCCGGGCCCAACCGTTCTATCATCTTCCGACTCTTGCTCTCCATGTCTATAAACGGTACGTTTAGTTCTTCGGAAAGTTGTCGTACTGCTTCAGGATATTCACCATGCGTATCGATCAGATGCCCGCTTTCATCGAAATGTCGGCGTACGATAGGCGACATCAACACCGGATAAGCCCCCTTGACTCGGGTCTCATTCACAAATCGTGTCAGATTGGCCTTATATGCACCGCGTGGATCGGTATAGCGATCGGGAGATTGCCGTTTCTCGTCGTTATGACCGAACTGAATGAAAACATAGTCGCCTTTTTTTAATTTGTCTACCACAGCATCCCATCGGCCTTCGTCGATGAAACTTTTGGTGCTCCGTCCGTTTTTCGCATGATTCTCGATCCTTACTTTACGCATATCGAAATACAACGAAAGGGCTTGTCCCCACCCCCGCTCCGGATTGCCTACCGTGTCCTTGTCGGCCATCGTGGAGTCGCCAATGGTGTATATCGTTATACGCTCCTTCTGCTCCAAAGCGCTCGAAAAAACAACCACCATAAAAATACTCGCAAAATAAATACCGATTCTTACAATCTTGCTTTTCATAACGTCCATATCTTTTCTATATCTATAAAACAATTGTCACTTCCATAGTGTTGTTTGGCTTTATTTGACCATGATGGATATTCTCCTGATGAATAAATCTCCTTCCCATTTTTATCCAAAATACGAACTTGCGCGTTAGTTAATTATTTCGTAACTAACACCATGCCGGCACTTTTCAATCCCGGAACATTGGCACGGATTTCAACTTCTCCCGCAGTTTGTGTGGAACGCAAAATAGCCATGGCAAATCCATTGAACAACTGCCGTTTATTGCCATCAAAAAGTTCGTCGCTGGTATGGTCTCCATTGTCCACGGCATAAAGCTTGGCATTGCCTAACACCTCGAAGATCACTTCCCCTGTGGCTGTCGGCACAATCCGTCCCTTACTGTCCACCGCATATACTTTCACGTATTTCAAGTCCATTCCGTTGGCTTTGAAATCGTTATTTTCAGCTTCCATTTTTAAGGCAACGGCTTTACCCGTGGTTTCCAACTGATGACGAGCCACTTCTTTACCGTTTTTACGGGCAATAGCAACAATTTCTCCCTCTTCGTATGGCACATTCGGCCACGAAATCATATTCCGTTTTTTGATATCGTCGGTGTTATTCTTTTTTATGCCGAGAGATTTTCCGTTAACCCGTAATTCAACCTCATCGGCGTTGGTAAAGGTAAGGATGTTATAACTTTTTCCCTTTTCTCTGTTCCAATGATCCGAAACATTCAACGTACCTACTGTTTGCTCGTTCCATTCACGTGTCTCGGAAGCCTTATCCACGATGCCGATGTGTACCGTCGGCTCATCCGAAAAAATGCTTTTAATTAAATAGGCCTGAGGAAAGGGTTGCAATGCGTGATTGAAAAAAGAATAATTCCAACCTTTCCTTGGCCACCCGTTCGATTCTCCCCAATATTCGATGGCTCCCCAATAGGCAAGTCCGACCATTTTTTCCCTGTCCATTCCAAAAAAAGGCTGCGCCAATTCGTTCGTCGTGGCTTCGCTCTGATAAATAATCATATGCGGGGCGTGTTTCAAGTATTCCTGATAATTCATCCAGCGGTAATTGAAACTCGACACTTCGGTGACAGTGGCTAATTCGGGAGGATATATTTTGGTGTTGAAATCGGGATCGGATTTACCGATCGCCCCGGCACGTGCCGGAAACATCGCAACGGTTGTTTTGCGAGTCGGATCGTAGCGTTTTACCATAACATCCAAAATTTTATAGGTCGTAACGCCCCAATCGCCGGTAGGAAAACCTATCCAGTTTTCATTGATTTGCAATTCGTTGCCCAAACTCCACAGGATTACGGAAGGATGATTACGATCGCGCTTTATCCATTCAGGGATATGTTTGTACCAGATTTCAGTCCAGGGTATTCTTCCCGCCCAGTAATCCGTATTGCTCCATTTATCGTACAGTTCGTCAACGATCAATATCCCTTTTTCGTCGGCAAGCCGCAGAAAGGCTTCCGAATACGGGTTATGCGAAGTCCGAACGGAATTGAAACCAAACGACTTCAACACATCAAACTGTCGGGCGATAGCCGTTTCAAAGGCCGCAGCCCCTACGGCCCCCAAATCGTGGTGATTGGCAATACCCTGAAGAAATACTTTTTTCCCGTTGAGTTTGAATCCGAACTCATTTGAAAACTCAATCGTACGGATACCGAATCTTTCGCTGACTTTGTCCAACACTTTTCCGCCGGATGTCAAACTAATTTCTGCCGTGTAAAGATGGGGTGTTTCGCATGACCAAAGTTGCGGATTGGACACGTTAATTTCCGGAAGCATGACTTCGTCAGTACTTTTTTTTGATTTTTGTGGAGCCATCGTTTTGCTTTCACCCACCAACTTTCCATCGGGCGAGACTATCTTCGCTAGAATTTCTACGTTTAGACTCTTCCCGCGAATGCCTCCCACTTCTACCTGAACATTTACCGAAGCATTTGCTGCAGTAATTTTCGGGGTAGTAATAAACACGCCGTGACGAGCAACAGAAACACTGTCTTTGACAAAAACGTGTACATCCCTGAAAATACCTCCTCCGGTGTACCACCTCGAATCACCATCATCACCGGTGCTTGCCCGTACGGCCATCACATTATCTCCCTCAAAACGAAGCTTCTTGGTTATATCGCTTTCAAAACCCAGATAACCGTAATCGGTCCCGCCGATTTTTTCTCCATTCAACCAGACATCGCCGGTCAACATAATTCCCTCAAAGTCAATGAAAACTCGCTTCCCTTTCCATTCGGGATTTGCTTTAAAGGTTTTTCTGTACCAGCCCGTTTCCATCGCTTTGAAACCTCTTGCACCTTTAGCGTTTTTATCCCAAGGCTGATTGATTTGAAAATCGTGAGGCAAATCCACGGCTTGCCATGAAGCGTCGTCAAACAGCACTTTTTCGGCGTTCTCCACATCGCCCAAATGAAATTTCCATCCAAAATTAAACAGCTCAGTTTGACGAACATCATTGGTTTCCTGTGCCGAGAGGAATAAAGCTATCAGACTAAAAAAAAGGATGATAATTGACAGTTTCTTTTTCATTATATCTATGTTTTAATTGTTTTATTTTTCATTTATTAAAGCCAGTCGGAATTAAAATTGTATTTCATCCGCAGATTTTCCTTGAGGTTTTGTGCGGATAAATTGAAAAAACATAGGGATACAAAAAGAGAAATAAGTAATGATACTTTTTTGTTCATAAGATAAAATATTTTTGATGTTTGTTTTTAATCGCCTAATCATCATTCACCTTAAGCTAATCGCAAGCCATTACGAAACAGTGGGTTGTCATTATGCTCCACTGTGTATGCCGTGGGGACGTCGCAAAAGTTGGAGTTACAATCAAAATCTAAATTTTCTTTCTTCCACCATGAATGTCTATCAAAAAATTGTTAGCAAATTTATTGCCAGCAAACTAAATATACAAAATCTTACATGATTCATTATTTTAATGAAAAATATTCTCACTTTTTAATTCTCCTTCCAATATTTCAGCTAATTGTCCTTTTGAAAAAATGGAAACTTTCACACGACTTTTCTGAGAAAGCTCTTTTTTAGATTTCAATTTGATAGTGATCGCTTCAAAAGGTTGAAGAATAGGTATCTTACCTGATGCTATTTCCATTGGATTGTCAGAGACTTGTTCAATTTTAATGGTACTTGGCTTAGAAGCAACTTGACCAAAATTTTGCACTTCCATTTCGAATTCATAAGCGTTATCGTTTTTTCTTAAGACTGGTAGACATGAAGAAAGTGCCGGTTCCAAATAATCCAACCATGGAAGGCGGGCGTAACCAAACAACAAATCCCCTTCCTTAGTCCTGCCAATCAATTTGGCAGCAAAATCATTGTCCGTTATGCCATTCCCTTTACCATCAAACGTTAAGATCAGATCTTTACCTATTTGTTCGGTTTTTACCACTTGACTTCCCTTTCCAAAATTCACTTGTTCAGAAGCTCCAAAACGAAGTGTGCTAACATCAATTATACTCTGAGGATCAAAATCTTCTTCAGCCATAATCTTTACTCGAATGAATTTTGTTTTTTCATCAATTTTGTTTTTATCGAGGATGGTCATTAAAACACCTTTATTCAGAGGAATACAAATGTTTTTTGAACTATGTTTATCGTTTGGTTTATCTTCGCTTTTAAGGGTATCGATTACGGCAAAATTTGCCTGGATTGCTCGTCCATATTCATCTTGCAGAATTTTGATGCGTTCAAATTTAAACCAGTCTTCTATGGTTCCGTCTTTATATTTTGCAATTCCCGGAGAATAAGCTTCTCCTGGATCAACTACCCAGTGAATGCCATCTTTCGAGCGTAAATAATAAGCAATTCTTCCTAACCAGTCATTGACTATCATATTGTATTGGACGTTATCCCGCCAGATGACAGGATCTTCAAATCTTCCTTCAACGTTGGGATAAACAGATTTGTCTGTAACCTGATAGTAAGTCGAAAGACCATCTTTACTAAACCAAATACCTCCACCACGATTAACCATAATATAAGATCCATCTTCGCGCTGAGCAAACGACAAATTGGAAAGGCCCTCAAGAATACGCCTGTCACGAGGATTAAAATCGAATTTGCCCTTTACCCAAGGTCCTTTAATACCTTGCGATATATAATTCCCGCCAATTACATAGATAACGTAGCGCCCATCTTTTAATTTAAATGCTTCAGGATTATGTCCTTTACCAATGATATTATCTACTTTATATGGACCAAGAGAATTAATGGATTTGGCATGAACTACTATGGAATTAGGCCACTCGGCATGGCCTTTTGGGGAATCTTCACGCCATCGACAAACAAAAAGATGATATATTCCGTTCGTATCCCGTAAAATATTTCCTCCCCAATATGACCACTCACTATCTTCAATTCCGTTGTCGACATAGCGAGGAGCCACATTTTTGGCACCCCACGTATCGTAAGTGAGCTCTCCTATGGGCGGAATAGGACAAAACCGATCCATAAATCGACCTCCATAAACCAGTTTATCCCATTCAGCCGGTCGTTTACGCTCAATTACTTGGGCATTAAGTTCAATTGAAAGTAAGATCAATAATGCAACTGATCCAATTTTATGAAACTTATTTAATTTCATTTTATCTATACTCCTATACTATTTATAACAAACTATTTTAAATCAGAACCGATATAATAATCAATCTGCGTCGGTTGATTATAACCAATATTTTGATGTGCAGCACTGAGCCTATAGTGACGATTACTCATCAGATAAGGGAACTTATAATTACAAGGATAATCTGTCGTAAATACACGCAATTCTACCGGGATTCCTCCTACATTATGGGCATAAATCATTTCTTCACGCCAATCTCCTATTATATCCCCATAAAAAGGCAGTCCTTCTTTGTTGGTTGTTGATACGGACAGACCATCATATCCACCGGTAAAGATTCTTCCTTCTGTATATGAAGTAATGGTTGCCTTATCTAATAGCTGTCGGTTGAGTGAACCTGTCCACCAGATAGCAAGATTATATGTTACCCCTCCTCCCGCAGTAGTTGGCAAAGGTTTACCTAAAACTGTACCATCTACAGCATAAATGGAACCGGTATTTCCCGAATGCCACATTTCATATCCGCGTGAGGTCGGATCAATGTCGGCAGTAAGACATCTACCGGTGTCATTGTTGGAAGTTCCATCTACTCTCCAAATAATACTACCATTTGCTGCATCTCGTAATGCAACCTGAATTGTTCCGCTTTCGAAACAAGAGAAAATTTGAAGTCCGCTTCTATCCGAGTCAAATTTACCTATATGTAATGCATCACCATGACCAAGTCCGGAAGAATAAAGCCCTACACCATTATCATCAATTGTACAGCTTCCATAAATAATTTCATCTTTCCCGTCCCTATCCACATCCGCTACAGCAATACTGTGATTACCCTGGCCGGCATATGCAGCATTTTGGCCATTGGGGATAGCAGTGAAATTCCAACGTTTTGTCAATGGATTTCCGGAAAAATCCCATGCTTCGATTACTGTTTTAGCATAGTATCCACGACACATAATGATGCTTGGAGTTGTACCGTTAAGATATCCCACTCCCATTAGAAAGCGATTTGCACGATTCCCATAGTTATCTCCCCAATCAGAAATGTTCCCTCTTGCGATATAGTTTGTTCTAGCTAATTCGGTGCCGGTTATGCCGTCAATAATTGAAAGATACTCCGGCCCATCGTTTACACGTCCGTCTGCAGAGCGGTAATCATTCCCCTGTATTATTGTTCCATTACCAAACTTGGTAAGTTCGGATGTGCGTACAGCGACTTCTGCTCTGCCATCATTATTAAAGTCATATACAATGAACGGTGTAGTATGCTCCCCTTGATTGATGTTGATGCCAAGATCAACCGTCCATAAATAAGTACCATCGAATTTATATCCCTGCAAAATAGTAGAACCTTTTTGGTAGCCGTTCCAAGTTGTACCAATATCACGCGGATCGACATCTCTTCGAATTACTATATCCAATATCCCATCGCCGTCTAGATCCCCAACGGCAGCATCACGAACTATATATACTAAAGATGGATCAGGTAATTCACTATTGTTTATAGGTATAGAGAGATAAGGTTTAGAAGCATTTTCAGGCGTAAATATATATTGTCCAATAGTTTCAGCTTGTCCTGAAAATTTCAGGAGATAGGTATTGGTAACGCTGATATCTGCGGTATTATCTTGATAGTTTGTGCGGCCGGAGATAGGAGTAGAATTGATTTTTATGGGTTCCCCATTACCTGAAATTCTCCATAAATCAAAGGCGATATCAGCCGGATCACCCGGAAGACTTCGCCAAGAGATAAGTACCTTTCTATTGCCTTTATTTTGAGCAGTATTGAGACCATTATAGACAGCAATCAATGCCCTGTAACCGGAGGAACCGGAAAAAACGGCCGCAGCAGCCTGATGCACTTCAATTGTATCTGAGTGGATCGGATTATCCATATCTGATATGACAATTTTCCCCTCTCTTGGTAAAGTGGAATTCGAAGGCTTGATCTCAAAATAGAGCTCAGTAGTAGATAATGCTCTTACCTTACCGGTTTCTATCTGGCTTATCCATTCTTCTGCTCCAGGTTCAATTTTTATGCAAAAATTCACATTATGCTGTATTTCAACACTAATGGTATCACCTTCTGCACTTACGTTGAATTTATTGGCTGAAAGAAGCAAAGCTCCTATTTTTTTCTGTATGATAGTAAAATCCTTGTTCCCAAACTTCAACGTAGCTGTTCTATCACTGTAACAATCTTTTTCGCTTTCATTTCGTGGTTTCACAGAAATGTAAACAGTGGTTTTACCCGAGCTACCCTTTTCAGGCTGTATCGTGCACCAATCAGGCACATTGGATACCACCCAATCTCCGTTGGCCGTCACTTCTATGGTTTTTATGCCACCTTCTGCTGCAACGGCTACACTTTCCTGTGAAAACGACAAACTCAGCTCCTGATAAATTTCTTTATCGGAACAAGTTGCAAATAGAATAATTAACGTTATCCACACAAAATAAACAGTTAATCTAAACAAATAAAGATCAGAGATCATTTTTTGAATTTTTATTTTGTCCATAAAGGTTCTTATTTTTGTTTCGAATTTTTAACTAATTCCACTTGGACGAGAATTTCACAAATATATGATTCTCTTTTTTTACCATCCAAAAGCATATGATTTATTCTCCCAAATCTATTTAGGAAATACTATTCTCCCATTTTGATCATTTTTATTGAAATCAATTTTATAATATAGCGAACTATCATCGGATATGGATATCGTTGTTAAATGAATCGATTGAATAAGCTCCCCTCCTTTTACGATTTTCAACAGACCGTTTGATTTAGGACCTACCGACATTCCCCCACTCCACGATAGAACATATTGTTTTTTATCGGGAATATGGGTGATTGCCAAACGTTCAGAAAACAAAGTAAACCCCCAATCGTTTGGTTTTTCGAGCTCTATGGTATCGTTAGTCCATATAAAATGAGGCATGGCATCCAACTCATTAGAGGAAGATATCACTTTAACTCTCACCGACGCACTTTTCCCTGCCGCATCTTCTACCACTAAAGTTGTTTCTCCGATTATCATCGCCGAAATTACAATAGAATTTTCAGCGATTTCAGCCGTGACAATTCCTGTTGAAGATATTGAAACAGTATAGGTGCCGTTTCCACTTTCTATAGTGACAATTGCCGTTTCACCTTCTTTTATCTCAACATAATTTTTATCCAACTTTAAATCGTTCGCAATTTCGTCTTCTTTACATGAAACAAAAAATAAAAGTGTTGTCAGAAAAAAAATCAGACTTATAGGAAGTGTTTTTCTCATTTTTTTGTATTTTATCGGTTAATCTTCAGTTTTGTGATTGCACCATTGGCTGTGGTAGCTTTAAGTTCTAGGGTACCGCTATAGGATGACAAGTCTGCTTCCCTTAAAGTGAAATCAATTTCTTCATCGTTTATATAAAAGTTGCTAAATTCCTTAGCACCAGGGCCTACCACCTTTGCAATAGCACCTTCAACAGTAATTGCAGGCTCCAACATCCAATCGTAAGATGTTGTAAATCTCGTGTTTTCAGCAAAATAATACCCTACATGTGCGGGTTGGTTGTATCCTACATTTTGTACGACAATATTCATTCTGTAGGTACGGTCATGCATTAAAGTGGGATTTTTTCGCTCAGTAGGAAACCATGAAGAGAACACCAGAAGCGCTCTGTTGGTATATTCCCTGAAAATTATTTCTTCTCTCCAATCACCTAAAATATCTGCAATCAGATTAGCATCATTTTTAGTGCCATGAATGGTTGAAGCTCCATAGTACCATGAAGTTAACAAACGTTTACCTTCATAACCGGTATCTATATTTCCCCTGTCCATAAGATCACTTTGTACATCTCCATCAAAATAAACCGGTTGACTGTATGCATTGTAGTCTACTGGCAGCATGTTTCCTTTTACATCATATGTACCAAGTCCTATCCCAACACATTCCGAGCCGACATACCTTGGATCAACATCTGCTGCCCATGCTCTACCGATATCTCCACTACTTCTTACCACCCATAAAATTTCACCTGTACCAGCTCTTCGCATGGAGATTCCGATGGATCCTCCTTCATGTCCTTGGAAAAATTCCAACCCCGGAATATCGGGATCATGATCTGCTAAATGATGAGAATCACCATGTCCGAATCCCGTCGAGTAAAGACCTTTGCCGTTATGATTAATTGCACAAGCTCCGTATATCAGTTCATCATTACCATCACCATCTACATCTCCCACTGCTACACTATGATTACCTTGTCCTGCATAATTTTCATTGCCGGGATCGTTGCTATCAAATTTCCAAATTTGGGTCAATTCGTTGGCACCGTCCCATTTCCATGCAGCCATGCCAATACGTGTGTATATCCCACGAGTAAAAACCAAAATATTGCCGTATTCTTCTGTACATAATACTGCACCTTTCAATGAACTAGCGCGATGGCCATAATCATCACCCCAATTCTTTTTCATCTCTGTTAAACTTCCAATTGGAGGCCAGAGTTCTACGGTAGCCATTTCTATTCCCGTTTCTCCATCAAAAACTGTGATAAATTGCGGATCAGTCATTAAATTCCCTGATTTTCGTGGAATAATCATGTTGTGATAAACTGAAGCCGCAGGTCCACTGCTGAGATAATTGCCACTCCCATCCCGTGTCCCGGGACCTGTAAGACAAGCAACTTCCGCCTTTCCATCACCATTAAGGTCATAAACCATCATGTTAACTTTCTGTGTTGTCACATTCGGGCCAAGCTCAATACGCCAAAAACTATTACCTTCCAAATCAATGGCTTCCAAATAGGAATTTGAACCTGTGCTTGATTCCCATTCAAAAATCAAATCATATTTACCATCTCCATTTAAATCACCTACGCTCATATCTCCCGGAGTGAATTCTGCATCCTCAAACACCGGTGGTTCTGGCAATGGGATTCGTTTCAATGGAACCCAATCTTTTCCAGGATTTTGTACCGGAGGACACAGTGGCCATACTTTGATTTCGTTCGATCGTCGATTTTCTCCTATTTGCTCAAGCGAATACCAGTCGTTTGCGTTACCATCTACATCTACATAGTTTGTTGATTCAGTGATGGGTATCTCATTAATTTTTTCTCCATTACGATAAAGATTAAATCCTACCTCATCAGGATCAGATCCGAACATCCGCCATGAAAGGAAAATGCCATCTGTTGTTTCTAATGCCACAAGCCCTCTGTCTAATTTTTCCATCGACCATTGGGCATTTACAAAAGTGGAATAAGTTAACATTATAACTATGTTAACTATAATCAGCTTTTTAAAATATTTTACCTCCATCCTTCTTTTTCTTCCAATTCGCTCATTTTGTATTGAACCGATGTCTTATTTACCGATTCCTCATAGAGAGATTTCAAATCGGGAAGCCGAAGCGTGCTCCCTTTTCTCAAGAAAACCGGGATCTGATAAACAGGGGCATCCACTTCAAGATAACCACCTCCTTTATATTCTTCGTTGTTCCATAAATTGATCCATGTCTCTCCTACAGGTAGGTAAACGCGTTGCCGCTCTTTCCCTTCTTCCCAAATGGCCGAGACCAACAAATCATCCCCCAGTTTGTAGGTGGTCCACTCTTCCCAGCTTTCCTTTTGATCGGGATACTCAAGGAACAAAGGTCTTGCCACAGGCATCCCGGTATCGTGCGCAATCTGTGCATAATGATAAAGGTAATCCACGAGGCTCATTCTCAATTTGGCATAAAACCGCCATGCAGCCAGTAATTCCTTATCGAAAGAGGGATCGTAATTCATTCCCCAAAAACCACGATTGTTGGTTGGTCCCACTTCCATAAGTGGAGAAAAACACGAAAAACCCAACCAACGCATGGTTACTTCACGTTGCAGTTTTTTCGGATAACCTCCTGTGTCGGAACACCACATAGGATAGCCCATAACGGCACAACGCTGCATCCCGATAATGACCGAACGCAATCCTTCAGGCGGATTTCCCGTATCACCCGCCCACACGGCTCCATATCGGGCGCTTCCGGTATATTGAGCCCGTGGAAAGAGAATAAAATCGTCACCCAATACGGGTTTGACTGCATCGTACGTCGCTTTGACATATTGTCGCGGATAATCATTGTAGTTTTCTCTGTAAGTAGTTCCGGCCGAGGTTATAAGGTGCAAGGAGTCGAGAAGTTTTTCTCCGTCCGCACGATCAAGCTTAAAACCCTTTACTCCCACTTTTGCCAGTTTACCGGGTCCGTTTTCTCCCCACCATTTGCAAGCTTCGGGGTTGGTAAAATCCATCAGCACCTGACGTGCGTTCACCCTTTCCCGACTTACAAGGTGGTAACCCTGTTGTTCTGCCACGTCGGCCATTTCTCCCATTACGAAAGGGCCAATCCACATCATCAATTCGATATCTTTTGAATTGAGCCATTGAATCATCTCTTCGAATTTGGGCAAACGTTGTTCGTCTATTTTGTAGTCGTCGAATCCGCGAGGACCGGGTCCCCATGGACGATCAATCCAATACGCAGTACAAGGAATATCATAGGCCTGCATCATCAAGATGTCTTCCACGAGATCCGAATTGTATGGGGATTTCACGGGCGATCCGTCGAAATGATTCTTGTTGTTTACATGCTCGTCTCGCCAACGCCACGGTCCGAAAGCCCAACGCGGCGGAACAAAAGAAGGACCGGTTTCCAACGCATGGCGTTTTACCAATTCGGCAGGAGATTTATCGACCATTAACGAGAAAGAGAGTTGTGGCCCTTCAAAAGAAATCTGCACACGATTCGGGGCTTCTCGGCAAAAATCGATAACACCCGGCCATGTGCCGTGAACGAATAGCGCATAATTTTCGGATGACAAATAGAAAGGAGCATATGCCGATACGGTGGGTTTCAGCTTCACCTCCATACGTTCTCCGTGCAGATTCAACGCTGTAGTTATGCCTTCTTTCCATGATTCCTGCTGGGGACCATCTACAACCCTTTCGGCAACACCGGTAAAATATTCATCATCGGATGCCGATAAAGAAATATGCCAGGCCGATGGTTTCCGGTCCGAATCCAGTAAAAATTGTATGTGAGTTTCATTTTTCAGTTCATTGACATGCATTATGATCTTGGTGTCGTTTTGTTCCCAACAATAATTCAAGGCACTGTCGCCAGCAGACGAAATTTGGGGTTGACCTTTTACCCAGTGAATTTCTCCGTTCAGTTCGTATCCGATGGAACCTTTCTTCTCATCCCCGATAAAAGTAATGGCTTTTCCATAAGGGTTTCTGACACGCAATGAGGCAAACGAATCATCGCCCGAATTCAATACCGTCACCGCTTTTTTTGACGGTGTGCATGCATTGTATCCTACCAGAGCGAAAAAGGCAAAAAGGATAAAAAAAGAATTTTTGTAAATTTTCATATCTTTGTGATTTTAGAGAGTTTGGTATATACGCTTAATTCGCGGGTATCTTTTTCGTTTAGTTGCGTTATTTATTGGGATGGATAAATGTCTATTGAGTGAATAATCATACCTTCTTTCCCTTTTGATTTTACGTGACAAATAAGACGGCTGTCTACCTCATCACGTTTCAAAGAAGCTCCGGCTTCTTTTATGACAGTTTCATAAGCTTCAATTGCACTTTCAATATGCGAGGCTGATAATGATAAATGACTTGCGTTCGGCAAAATGGTTGCACCAACTTTTAAAAAATCGTCATCAGTAACTTCACGTCCCTCTAAATGACCATTCTTATCCAAGTCAACCATATTACCTCTTTGATAAACATGATCCGTTTTAGAAAACTGTGAGATAAAAGATTTGGAAGAATTTGGCCCTGCAATAAAATAATTATTGATAATATCTTGATAATGGTCGGCAGCAGAATGTCCTCCTACAAAACCATTACTCCCCCAGTTATAAACAATATTATTAACGAACTCGATATTGGCTTTCGCCTTAGGGTTACGACTCTGATTATTTATCCATAAACAATGATGTATCGTTATATTTGTCGGATGTTCTAAAAGTGCTCCGAATCGTTGTGGATCAATTGCTTCACCAATCAAACAATATTGTAATGTTATATTTTTACTTTCTTTAATATGAAGGTTATCCCATCTTCCCCATGAAATAGATACATGGTCAAATATAATATCATGAGCATAATCAGCTGTAACAGTGCAAGTCCCTCTTCCCATACGGGAACTTCCCCTGAAACGTATATATCTCACAATTACATCGTTGGATCCCGAGAACGAAATTCCATCTCCATATATGGTTATTCCTTCTCCCGGAGCAGTTTGTCCCGCAATGGTAATATAAGAAGAAACCTTGATTTTGCTTTTGACGTGGATAACACCAGATACATCAAATACAATAGTTCTATGGGGTTGGCTAACGGCAGATCTGAATGATCCGGGTCCTGAATCGTTCAAATTGGTTACATGATAAATACTACCGCCCCTTCCTCCGATGGCATTTCGTCCAAAACCTTCTGCTCCCGGAAAAGCAGAAGATGATCCGAATGAATAAACGGGAAAAATAAAAATTATAAAAATAAATAGAATCGCATAACGTACCATAAAAGCATTTAAAGGCCGAGACACCTGCCTCGGCCCCTTTCATTTGTTCAATATTAATTGTCCAAATTCCAATCAACAAAATATCCTCCGGACATGATAGCTGAACGGATAGCCTCTTGTTGTGAGGCAGGGTATTTAGGGCAAACCCTATCTGCCACAATCGACCAATCATTATAACGTTTCGCCATTCGGATCATCATCCCATAGGAACGTCCTTCGGCTGCATATTCCAATAGCATTTCGTCAAGCAATGCCATATCGTACATTCTTATTCTTTCTTCTTCGGTAAGATTATAATCCTCATCGGTGGGTCTGGGCAAATCATGTTTGTTCGCACTAACACAACCACATATTCCTATATTGGGATACTTAGCATCAATAAAACTTTGATAGCGAGGATCCCATCCCGGTAACGATGTATCCACTATCAATGTAGGAAAACGTCCGGCAATTCCTCCATTTAAAAGCGATTCGGCTTGATCCCAATTCCCAAGGTGATTTTCGGCCTCAGCCAGCATAAAATGCAAATCATGAGCCCGCTGTAATGGTATGCTGGGGTCACTTTGATAAGGTTGTCTCCAACGAAAATTGGTATGATATTTGGTTACCACAGTGTCACCATCCTGGACGGCAAAATAACAATAAAATCCACCAAATCCGCGAACGTCATTTTCGCCATATTTATTCACTGCATACGTTGTAGGACGAAATAAATACTGAGCAGGATATCTTTTCGCAAAATAGGTAATCAAATTATTTGTCTGATTATTTTTATAATCATAAATAATATTGCATATTGTTACTCTACTATAAAATTGTCCTTCATTAAAAATACGATAATAATTACCGGTAAGTCCGGCATTAAGTCGATATTTGTAGTCGTCAACCAAGAAAATTTCGTACAAAAATTGAAGAATTTGTTCTCTTACCCATTCGTATTCGATACCTGCCAACAGACAAAGTTCTGCACGCAGACATAAGTAGTCCGGCACAATGTAATCCCATGCGACATACAGTGAATTATCCGGATCTTCCGGATCCAGCCACTGTCCCCAATCCATTACTTCTGTACCATCAATACCGTTGATACCTACATCCAGCAATTCAAAACATTTTTCGATAACTTCATCTAACGATGAAAGTTTTTCAAAAGTTTGATTATCGCTCAAATCCTTTAATTCGACCAATGGATCGTCAAAATAAACAGCTTCGTCATATATTTTCCCAAGAGTCAAGTATGCCCAAGTCTTTATTCTTAATGCACTACTGATCAAAGCATTGAAATGCCTCTCGGTAAGTTCGTCCATTTTCTTTCCGTCTTTTTCTTTATATTCAAACATTTTTTGAAAATAATCGTTACATGCTATAATTACTGCATAATAACCTGCAGGATCAGCGAAAGGATTGCCATTGAGATCTCTATAATTGTAGATATCCCAGATTTCTTCCGGTGCATTGACAGTTGGTTCCAGAAAATCACCCCGTGTATCGGTTAGGAAAATAGCATGATCTCCCACCTCTTGCATTTTTGTGATGATTCCCATAAACCCGGAATACATCTCGCTTTGTGTGCTGATATAATCGTCGGTATTAATAAGATTGTCCGGATTCGTCTCAAAATAATCTTCACATCCTAAAACAGACGATCCGAGAAACACAATTAACATTATCTTGAATATATTTTTCATAAATCTTAAAATTTTAAATTAAACCCAAATTTCACACTACGTGGAAGTACCACTTTACCATAATCGATTCCTTGCATCGCTTCATTGAAAGAATAAGAGAATTCCGGATCAAGACCCAAATAATCGGTCCATGTATAAAGATTCTCCCCAGTTATGTAAATAGTACCTGAACGAAAAATGTTCAGAAACTTTTTATCAAAACTATAACTTAGAGTAATTGTTTTTAATTTTAGATACGACGCATCCTCTATCCATCGGGTAGAAAAAGCGCTATTCCCCACTGGATCACCATAGAAAGCACGTGGAACATCGGTTATTTGCCCTTCAAGTTGCCATCTCCTTATCACAGACTGGGATTGGTTATTTAAATCATCCATTGATTCAATTGATCTTCTAACGCCGTTATAAGCATCATTCCCAACCGAGTAAGAAAATTCAGTCGAAAGGGCAAAATTTTTGTAACGTATCAACGCATTCAGACCCCCAAAATAATCGGGAGCAGCACAACCTATGATTTGCTTGTCATTGTCATTAATAATACCATCACCATTTATATCTCTGAAACGAACGTCTCCGGCTTCATAAGGTTGACCTTTCCAATTGGATAATCCGGCCGCCCTGGCATCGGCTGACGTAGCAAAAATGCCTTCGGCAACATAGCCATAATAACAGTACGGTTTTTCACCTACTCGCGTAATGACTTGTGCTCCATCGTCGAATGAGACCAGAGATTCATTTGTCCAACCTAATGAAACAATTTTGCTGTTTGGTATAGCAATATTACCGCCAATAACCCATTCGAAATTTTTATTGTCAATTAAAGCTGCATTTAACGATATTTCAATACCATAATTATCAATTTTAGCTGAATTCGTATAATATGCCGAAGGCCCATAAACAGAAGATACAGGATGAGCAAAAACAATATCGGAGGATTTTGAATTATAATAGTTAAACGACACATCAAGTCTATTCCTCAAAAGCAACATATCCAATCCAAGATCGAGCTGCTTGTTTTTTTCCCATTTTAAATGAGTATTAGGTACATTGGAGCGAACGATGCCCGAAAGCATCTGGAACTGGGCGCTATGATAATAATTTTTTCCATAATTTGAAGAGAAACGACTGTTCCCCGTTAATCCATATTCCACTCGTAAATTCATTCGGTTTAAAAGAGGTGAGTCAATAAAGGGTTTCAAATTTTTAAACATAACGGTAATGCCGGCCGAGGGAAATACACCGAAACGCGAGGCTTCTGAACCTGATGATGACGAACCATCAATACTGAGGTTCATGGAAGTTTTTACCAGACTTTTCCAGGTATAGTCTCCATGAGCATAAAAATTCATCCAATTCCATTCGTCGATATAACCGTAAAACGATTCGCTCCCACTTTCAACATAATCTAATGTCTGATAAAAATCGTTGGCAGTATTGTAACCCGAACCACCGTCATATTCTTTACTGCTCATAAGAAATTGGGCACCTGCATAAAGATTCACTGTATGAATATTATCGAAAATATTCTTATAAGAACCGTTTAAATTATAGTACCAATTTTTTGTTTCGCCGACACCGTGACGAACGGTATTTTCAGCCAGATCGTAATTTAGGGGCACAACTGTTTTATAAGTACGACCCGGGATAAAAATATTTTCTTGATTGTAATTATAATACAAACTGAAAACTCCGGAAAACATTATATTTTGGTTTAAGGTATAATTGAGGCCCAACCGAAGGTCAATATCATACAATTTATTTTTTGCAACCAACGTATTCACAATACCCACAGGATTACTCAATCCATACCGATAAACATCATATTCATCCAGTACTTTCCCTTCTTCATCTTTTTTGTAGGGACTAAGCAAAGGCGCTTTTTTATAGGCAGCCAAGACAGGATTTGTGGCTTCCAGCATACCTTGTTCTTGCACATTTCCAAGCATATAGGCAAAACCGACCGTTGTTAGAAATTCCAGCTTTCTACTTATCATCACATCAGTATTTATCCGTGTGTGATATCTGTCTTGATCCGTATTGGCAAGTACTCCTCCATTATGCATGTATCCCAACGAAATATCGTACTTTGCCACTGCATCTCCTCCCTCAACCCTTAATATATTATCCGTTACAAAAGCCGGTGAGTAAATTTCTTTTTGCCAATTGGTATTGTTATTATATAAATATTTGTAAAAATAATTCGGATCATCAATCAAAAAAGGATAATTATTGATAAGACTTTGCATATCGGCGTAATACGTCATACCGGCATCAGAAACATATGCTTTGTAATCATCCACACCTAGCACAGGAAGCCTTTTATTATTCCAGTTCACCCCATATTGGGCCGAAAAAGTAATTTTCGTTTCCAAATCATCTGTTGCAGCTCCATCCGTTTCTATTAAAATCACACCATTGGATCCCAAAGAACCATATATAGCGGCTTCTGCTCCTTTAAGCACAGTAATATTCTGAATATCATTTAGATTGTATGCCGCCAAAATGCTTCGTGAATACCCTCCGATAACAGGAGAATTTTTGGTATCGGGCAAATAAGGAATGCCGTTTATTACGATTAATGGGGCGTTATCGCCATTGAGTGTCCGTATGCCTCTTAAATTCATATACGAACCTTCGCCGGGCATACCGCTTTTATCCGTTACACGTAGTCCGGCGACTTCGCTTTGTAAGGCGCCTTCCAAATGAATACCCAACCCAAGATCTTTTTTTGCGATATTAGTGGACGCTGAAGTTTTATCCTCTAAGCTCACCTTGCCAACGGCCGTTATAATTTCATCATTATATTTCCATTTTGTTCTAGGTATAAGCAATAATTCTACTTCTGTTCGTCCCAAAAGAGGTTCTGATAAATCATAAAACCCCTCGGCCGATACTGTAATTGTCCCTTGCGAATCGGTTGTTTCAACTTCAAATTCACCGTTCGCATCTGTTTGAACCGATCTTTCAGCACCGGTAAGAGAAATTATTGCACCTTGAACGGGAAGATTGTCTTGGCCGACCACCTTCCCCTTTATGATTATGGTTTGAGCCGATAATCCGAAAGATAAATACAAAAACAATATTGCAAATAATAGTTTAAATTTTTTCATATCCAATAAGTAAATATAGCGTTATTTCAATTAATAATTATTTTCCGTAGGTCTCAAGCACCAATGATAAATAATCAGCCGGTTTCGGCTCCCTGTATCCTGCGTTAAGTCGTAACTTATCATTTTAATCTTTATAGGTGCCGGTTCTATACCTTCGTGAACGACAATACCAACTTCAGCACCATCCCGATCGTAGTTTTCTGCCTTCTTATCTATATCATACCAATCTCTCCAAATGTACCCTTCAGGATGCCCTACCCCGTATCTGTCATAATGACCTGCATTGGGATCGAAGTTTGTGGCGACAAGTTGATCATTGAAATATATATCTAAACGCCAAGGAAGTTTATCGGATTTGAATCCCATCCTCAGATGATATTCTCCTGGAGGAATCATTACCACGGAAATGGTACCGTCTTCATTTAAAGCAATACCTGTGCATTCTACTCCTACAGGAAGTTTTTGTTCATAAGCTTCTGCCGTTGGATAAGCCCTGAGACATTTGTAATATATTTTTGGCCAAGGACCTATAGGACCAAAACTCCCATTGTCATAAATATCAACCCTTTCCACATTCAACCATTTAAAATAAAGATCTTTTTCTTCCTCGCTACAGTTTTCCCAGATATAAAATCGATTTTTAATTCTGTAAATGACCACATTGTTGGGTATTTTAAACCACTCCACATAGTAGGCTACACCATTACTCAGCGTTACAGGGTTAGTTGTATTTACCCGTTGAACGGTAGGTCGCCATTGTACACCCGGAGTTGAAGCACTTGCTCCTTCCTGATAGCCGGCTACCGAATAAATATCGGTTGTTCCGTTCAGATCTTCCGGTGTTAATATCCGATCGTAAAATGCAGCTTTGATAATCCATTCTTTAAATTTGGTGGAATCATTCGCATTAGGTTCCCTGTTTAAGGCCACTCGTACATAATGATAAGCACTTTCAAGGGCATTTTCAATAAGATCATTCGAAAAAATCAACATAGTGGATGAGTAAAATTCAGAACGCATATTCCATGTTTCTCTTCCTCCGGAATCGTAACGATCCATCAACACGTTTTTGGTAACAAACACAGAATCGTAGACTGTATTTCCTGTAGGATCAACACCAATTTTAATACTGTTAGCTCTATCAAACACCTTTTCTTCATAACTGAAAACCAACTCTTTGAAAAGAGAATAGTCTTCTCCCAAATCATTCAAATATTCATAAAGAGACTTTGG
>Ga0172377_10001999_pt1 | contig 20869 bp, 18 predicted proteins | sample Pumphouse3metaG_FD_119749 | JGI IMG/M metagenome (GOLD analysis project Ga0172377, IMG submission 119749) | Leachate microbial communities from a municipal landfill in Southern Ontario, Canada - Pumphouse #3 metaG | ecosystem: Engineered > Solid waste > Landfill > Unclassified | place: Canada...
AATGTAATTAAAAAGCGCTATGCCCCCCAAGTTCGTCAAGAGTTACTAGGCGAAGTGATTCACTATGCTTTTTTTGACGCGGCTGACAAAGAATCGTTGACGGTAGCGGGTTACCCTACGTTTGAGAATGTAGACTTGGATAATAATCAAATCACGTTTACAGCAAAGTTTGAAGTTTATCCTGAAATTACACTGCCTGCCTTTACTGCGGTTGAAATGGAGAAGGTCAGTGCAGAGGTAACAGATGATGATGTTGAAAAAATGATCCAACGCCTACGCGAACAACGTTCAGCTTGGAAGCCAACCGACGGTAAAAAAGCCAAAGAAGGTCGTCAAGTGATTATCGACTTTGTTGGCAAGCTAGATGGTGTAGAGTTTGAGGGTGGTAAAGCCGAAAATGTACCGTTAGAAATTGGTAGCGGTCGCATGATTCCAGGGTTTGAAGACGGCATTGTCGGTATGAAAAAAGGTGAAACTAAAACAATAGATGTGACGTTCCCTGAAAATTACCATGCTGAAAATCTTAAAGGTAAAACGGTACAGTTTGATATTACCGTTCATTCTGTCCAGTTAAAACAGTTGCCTGAGATAGATGAGGCGTTCGTTAAGTCGTTTGGTATAGATGATGGTACAGAGGCTTCGTTGCGTGCTGAAATTAGAGAAAATATGCAGCGCGAGTTAAACCGCACGTTAGCCAATATGAACCGCCAAGCTGCATTTGATGCACTGGAGAAAGTTGTCGATGTACAGGTGCCGCAGTCTTTGGTTGAACAAGAAGCACAATCAATGTTGGAAGGCTATGTGCAGCGCCTCGAACAGCAAGGTATGCCACGTGGCCAAATGTCTGGATTGTCGGCCGATATTTTTAGCGAAGAAGCGAAAAAACGCGTTAAACTTGGTTTGATTATTGGCGATGTGATTCGTTTAAATGAGTTCAAGGCATCAAATGAAGAGATAGATGCTTATATCGCAGACCAAGCGTCAGCTTACGAAGATCCGCAAGAGGTGAAGCAGTGGTATACACAAAACCCTGAGCGCTTAAACGAAGTGCGTTCGTTTATTGTAGAAAATGCTGTGGCGAATAAAATTATGGCCGAAGCCAAAGTGGCTGAAGTCAAAAAAGCCTTTGATGATGTGGTGAATTCTGCAGCATAAGGTTTTATTTTGATTGTTTAATCGATACCCCATGTACGAATTGTGCAAACTACAATTCGTCTTGGGGTTTGTTTTTAGTGTAATTTTAATGGGATGGGCGTACCTGTTCAATCCAACTGAGGTAGACAATGAATAACTCTATAATCACGAATGCCCTTGTGCCAATGGTAGTGGAGCAAACAAGTCGCGGTGAGCGAGCGTATGATATTTATTCGAGATTGCTAAAAGAGCGAGTTATTTTTTTGGTCGGGCCGGTAGAAGATCATATGGCCAATTTGATTGTGGCGCAGATGCTTTTTTTAGAGTCGGAGAATCCTGATAAGGATATTCATTTATATATTAACTCCCCTGGGGGCAGTGTGACAGCCGGTATGGCTATTTACGATACCATGCGTTTTATCAAACCCGATGTATCAACTATGTGTCTAGGTCAAGCAGCAAGCATGGGCTCATTTTTGTTAGCTGCTGGAGCGAAAGGCAAGCGTTTTGCATTGCCAAATTCACGCGTTATGATTCACCAACCCTTAGGCGGGTTTCAAGGGCAAGCCAGCGACTTTGAAATCCACGCCCGAGAAATTTTGTACATTAAAGACAAACTAAATAAAGCCTTGGCCGAAAATACGGGCCAGCCGATAGATGTCATCGAGCGCGATACGGATCGTGATAATTTTATGAGCGCGGAAAAGGCAAAAGAATATGGTTTGATTGACCAAGTGTTAATAAGCCGATAGTTGAGAAAAGCTTATGAAAGATAAAATGTTGTATTGTTCTTTTTGTGGCAAAAGTCAAGATGAAGTTCGCAAATTGATTGCCGGACCTTCCGTTTATATTTGTGATGAGTGCGTTGATCTGTGCAATGACATTTTACGTGAAGAGTTTGGGGGAGAGGTCGAATCTACTTTTGATCTTGAGCATCTACCAACACCGCATGAAATCAGTCGCATCCTTGACGATTATGTTATTGGGCAAGAGCGTGCAAAAAAGGTTCTATCAGTCGCAGTGTATAACCACTACAAGCGGCTAAAAAATTCAACACATCAAGATGATGTTGAATTAACAAAAAGTAACATATTGTTAATCGGCCCGACGGGATCTGGTAAAACCTTGCTTGCGCAAACGTTAGCACGTTTACTCGACGTGCCGTTTGCTATAGCAGACGCGACCACCTTAACGGAAGCCGGTTATGTTGGTGAAGATGTCGAAAGTATTGTATTGAAGCTGTTACAACGCTGTGACAATGATCCGCAAAAAGCCGAGCGAGGAATTATTTATATTGATGAAATCGATAAAATAACCCGTAAATCTGAGAACCCATCTATTACTAGAGATGTGTCCGGCGAAGGGGTGCAGCAAGCGCTGTTAAAGCTTATCGAAGGAACACAAGCCGCTGTTCCACCACAAGGCGGACGCAAACATCCGAATCAGGAAATGATTCATGTCGATACTTCAAAAATTTTGTTTATCGTCGGCGGTGCGTTTGAGGGCTTGGACAAAATAATTGAGCAGCGAACTGAAAAGAATGTAGGGATTGGCTTCTCAGCCGAAGTCAAATCACGCGAAAAAGTTCAGTCATTGACCGAAAAATTTAAAGCGATTGAACCTGAAGATTTAATCAAATTTGGCTTAATTCCTGAATTTGTTGGGCGCTTACCTGTTATTGCAGCATTAACCGAGCTAGATGAGACTGCTCTGGTGCAAATTTTAACTGAGCCTAAAAATGCGCTTGTTAAGCAATTCCAGAAAATGTTTGCGTTGGAGGGGGTTGAGCTTGAATTTAGAAAGGATGCATTAAGCGAAATTGCCACTTTGGCAATCGAGCGAAAAACTGGCGCGCGTGGTCTTCGATCTATAATGGAGCATATTTTACTTGATACGATGTATGATCTTCCAAGTATGTACAATGTTGAAAAAGTGGTGATCAACAAAGCCGTTGTTCAGGGCAAAAAACCTCCTATGTTGGTGTATCAAGATATGCCTAAAGCTGTTAGTGAATAATATGGTGGCTTTAGGTTTTGTAAGATTAAGCGGCTTCGTCTTAAATTAAAAGCGCGCACCCTGACCCAGTAACGCTGGGTCTTTTTTTCTGAGGAATTGGCGTATGGATATTGAACAAGTCTCGATGAAAATGAATGTACTTATCATGCCGTTGCGTGATGTCGTTGTGTTTCCGGGTTCGGTTATGCCTTTGTTTGTTGGGCGTGAAAAGTCAATTAAAGCCGTGTACGAAGCGCTTAAACGTGATCGGCAATTATTTTTGGTCGCACAAAAAAGTCCCGAACAAGATAATCCGAGCCTTGATGATCTATATAGCGTTGGAACCTTGGCCAATATTTTGCAAACCTTAAAATTGCCGGATGGTACAGTAAAGGTGTTGGTTGAGGGAGTGCAACGTTTTAAATTGCTCAGCCTCCATGCGGAGGGAGAATTTTTAGCGGCCGATATAGCTGCATTAGATGTTGATAATGGCCCGAATGTTGAAACACGTGCTTTAACGAGTTTATTGCGTGATCGCTTTTTGTACCTTGCTGATTTGAGAAAAAAGCTGCCTACCGAAGTAAAAGAAACTATCGAGAAAACATTTGAAGCTAATCGTCTTGTGGATTTGGTCGGAGCGAATATGTCGCTTGACATTCAGCGTAAACAAACTTTGTTGTCGCTCATCTCTGTAAACGAAAGGCTTGAGCGACTATTGGCTTACGTTGAAGAAGATATTGATTTGATCGAGTCAGAAAAGCGTATTACTATGCGTGTTAAGAGCCAAATGGAGCGTACACAGCGTGAGTACTATTTGAACGAAAAAATCAAAGCGATACATAAAGAGTTGCATAGTGATAAAGAAGGTGAGGGTGACGAATTCTCTCGGATCGAAGCAAAGATAAACGATGCAGGTATGTCCGATGAGGTCAAACAAAAAGCACTCACTGAGCTGAGAAAGCTCAAACAAATGCAAACGCAATCGTCAGAGGCTAATATCGTTCGCAATTACCTCGATTGGCTGATTTCAGTTCCCTGGAAAAAGCGAACTAAAGTGCTGAAAAACCTAAATAAGGCTGAGCTTATTTTGGACCAACAGCACTATGGTCTGGAAAAAGTTAAGGAGCGTATCGTTGAATACCTTGCCGTCCAACAACGGGTCAACAAAATAAAAGGGCCGATTTTATGTTTGGTAGGACCACCCGGGGTAGGTAAAACGACTTTGGCGCGCTCTATTGCCGAGGCGACTAACCGAAAATATGTGCGGATGTCATTGGGTGGTGTACGTGATGAAGCAGAAATTCGTGGACACCGGAAAACCTATATTGGGGCATTGCCAGGAAAAATTATTCAAAAAATGGTAAATGCGGGAACAAAAAACCCGCTATTTTTACTTGATGAAATTGACAAAATGTCAAGTGACTCCCGTGGTGATCCGGCAAGTGCTTTGCTAGAAGTATTAGATCCTGAGCAAAATTCGAGTTTTAACGACCATTATTTAGAAGTTGATTATGATCTCTCAGATGTGATGTTTGTCGCTACATCGAACTCGATGGATATTCCAGAAGCTTTATTGGATCGGATGGAAATTATTAATCTTTCTGGCTATACCGAACCTGAAAAACTGAATATCGCGCGCACTTATTTGCTGCCCAAGCAAGTCAAAGCGCATGGTTTAAAAGCCACAGAGATCAATGTGACTGATCAAGCATTAACCCATATCATACAATGCTACACGCGCGAGGCTGGCGTACGCGCCTTAGAACGTAACATTGCTAAGCTTTGTCGTAAAGCGTTAAAGCAGATATTAGACAGAACCAAGACGGCTCCGGTTGAGATTGACGTTAATATTTTGGATGCCTATCTTGGCGTTGCTAAATATCGTTTTGGATTAGCGGATGAATTAAATCGTATCGGTCAAGTTACCGGATTAGCTTGGACGCGGGTTGGTGGCGACTTATTACGTATTGAAGCGATTGCTATGCCCGGTAAAGGTAAGCTTGAAAGTACAGGGCAGTTGGGGAGTGTGATGTCAGAGTCGGTAAAAGCGGCTATGAGCGTGATACGTAGTCGCTCCGCCGATTTTGGGTTGCAAGCAGATTTTTATGAAAAACTGGATTTACATCTGCATTTTCCTGAAGGCGCAATTAAAAAGGATGGCCCCAGTGCGGGTATTGCTGTTTGCACGGCGATTACGTCAGCGTTAACACAAATTCCTGTAAAGGCTGATGTGGCGATGACTGGTGAAATTACGCTAAGAGGTGAAGTATTGCCAATTGGCGGATTAAAAGAAAAGCTATTAGCCGCATTGCGTGGCGGGATTAAAACTGTTTTAATCCCGCATGACAATGTACGCGATTTAGCCGAAATTTCTACGGATATTACGTCTCAATTAAATATAAAACCCGTTCATTGGATCGAAGAAGTTTTGCAAGAAGCTTTAACGCTTATGCCCGAACCCTTAGTGCAAGCTGCGCCTGTTTTAGAGGGATTGGCAGAAGTGAGTGTACAAAATGTTGCTATAAGTGAACGAAAACATCATTAATTGGCAAAAAACCGCCATTTTTCTTGACATGGTGGCTCAGCGATTGCTATAAATGGCTGAGTCCATTTCGGTGGCAATAAAAACTTTCAACGGAGTATCAAAAATGAACAAGTCTGAATTAGTGAGTGAGATTGCAGAAAAAGCGGGTTTAACAAAAACCCAAGCAGCCGCGGCGTTAGACGCGGCTGTTGGTGCGATTACCGGCGCCTTAAGCAAAGGTGACCAAGTGGCTATTATTGGTTTTGGTACCTTTAAAGTAGGTGAGCGTGCTGAGCGTACCGGACGCAACCCTCAAACTGGTGCTGAGATGAAAATTCCAGCGGCTAAAGTGCCTAAATTTTCAGCCGGTAAAGCATTAAAAGACGCAGTAAACTAATTCGGCGCGAAAAGTCGCAAAATTGTCATAAATTTTGTTGACATCTACTCCCAGCTCTTTATAATACGCGCATCAATTAAGCACAACGACAAACAGCGCTAAGCCAGTCGGAGAGCGGAATTGGGTGCTTAGCTCAGCTGGGAGAGCATCGCCCTTACAAGGCGAGGGTCGGGGGTTCGAACCCCTCAGCACCCACCAAATATTGGAGCGGTAGTTCAGTTGGTTAGAATACCGGCCTGTCACGCCGGGGGTCGCGGGTTCGAGCCCCGTCCGCTCCGCCAATACTAAAAAGCCACTTAGGTATCCTAAGTGGCTTTTTTAATTTTGGTTTTACCTTCTGTTCAGCATTTTTCTTACCAAGCCTAGTTATCGCCTGGGTTCGCACCGCAAGCGATTTGGTTCAGGCCTGCTTAACTCATTTTTTAATCTTCGTCTAGTTCATCGCTATCATCTAGTCCATAGGTTTCGGCTTGTTCTTCAATAAACGTCCAGTATTGTCTTTGCCATAACTCATACAAGGCCTTAACAACATTCGGTTGTTTGCTCCAACGTTGCAGGGTGGAGGCATCAATTAGGGTATTATTGGCGAGATAGTGAATCACCCCGTCCGCCAGATCGTCGGTTGGCCAGTCAAATCCGTTGATATAGAGCGCAAGTGTGTTGTTTGCTAAGCGTTGATAAGCAAATCGACACACCGGATCTCGTACCATGCCTTCGGCCTCTTTCAGTGCAGCCGTAAACTCTGACAGGCTGGCGGTTTCTTCTTCGCTTAAGGGTTCGGGGAGTGCTTGATGCGCTTGTTGATCAAGTTGGGTGGCAAAGCGCCCAAACCAGTGTTGCAGTGCTTGCTCGTCGTTTAAAATGCTTTGCAGTAGGCTTTTCGCATTTAACCAGGCCTGGTTGGGGATTTCGCCTGCGGCGCAATGTTGCCAGTTAGGATCTTGGTATAGGGTTTTAAAGGCTTGATTTTCTGATAGGTAATCGCCAAAGCTATCCCACAGTTCTTGGCCGCGATAAGTGCGATAACCAAATGAATAGGTCATGCACGCATCATCTAATGCCACACCATGATGACCCCATTTAGGCGGGAGATAAAGGATATCGCCGGGTTCAAGAATGTATTCTTCTTCAATCGGAAACTGCGCCATTAGGCGTAATTCAATATTTTGAACATAGTTGTTTTCATTGCAGTGTTGCGAGCTAAGCATCCATTTACGTTTACCTGCAGCTTGTAATAAAAATACGTCGTAGTGATCATAGTGCGGGCCAACGTTACCACCGGTGGTAGCATAACTAATCATTACATCGTCTATGCGCCAGCGTGGGATAAAGTCAAATTCACGCAACAAGTCAAATACTTGTGGAATAAGACGATCAACGCCTTGTACTAACAAGGTCCAGTTTTGTTCGGGTAGCTGGCGGTAGTCTTCTTCATTAAATGGCCCACGGCGTAGTTGGTAGTCATTAGGGCCGTGTTGCAAAACTAGCCGACTTTCTACTTCGTCTTCTAAGGACAGGCCTGCTAATTCTTCGGCGCTGATAGGGGTAATAAATTCGGGTAGAGCTTGGCGAATGAGTAATGGCTTTTTTTGCCAGTAATCGCGTAGAAATGTGGCTTGATCCACGCTATTAAAATGAATCATAACAACCTCGGAAAGTGTGAGTAAAAGAACAAAAACCCACCATCAGGCTTGATGGTGGGGAGGCGGGAGTGGTTAACGTGTTTTTAACATGGTTAGTGCCAACTGAATCGCTTCTGCTTGGTGTTTGGCGTTACCAGTATAGCTAGCTGGGGTCATTTCGCGCAGAGTTTGCTTGGCTTCGGCGGGCAAGTCTAGGCGATCAACAAATTGTTGCATGATTTGCGAATTAACGCGTTGCCCGCGTGTTAATTCTTTGAGTTTTTCATAGGGTTGTTCGATACCATAACGACGCATCACAGTTTGAATCGCTTCACCCAGTACTTCCCAGTTTTCATCCAAGTCTTGAGCTAATTTCGCTTCGTTGACCTCTAATTTCCCCAAGCCTTTTAGGCTGGCTTGCAGGGCGATATGAGTATGTGCAATACCGACACCGAGGTTGCGTAATACGGTGGAGTCGGTCAAGTCCCGTTGCCAGCGTGAGATAGGTAGTTTTTGCGCGAGATGTTCAAAAATGGCATTGGCGAGCCCTAGGTTACCTTCGGAGTTTTCGAAGTCGATTGGGTTAACTTTATGCGGCATAGTCGAGGAGCCTACTTCACCAGCAACGGTTTTTTGTTTAAAAAAGCCTAGTGAAATATAACCCCATACATCACGGTCAAAGTCGATCAAAATGGTATTAAAACGGGATAACGCGTGGAAATATTCGGCGATATAGTCATGTGGTTCGATTTGAATGGTATAGGGGTTCCAGCCAAGTCCCAAGCTTTGTACAAATTGTTCACTAAGCTCATACCAATTTAGATTGGGGTAGGCCGCTAAATGCGCATTGTAGTTGCCAGTAGCGCCGTTAATTTTCCCTAGTAGTTGCACGTTCATCAGTTGTTTGATTTGGCGCTGTAAACGATAAGCGACGTTGGCAAACTCTTTACCAACGGTGGTCGGCGAAGCGGGTTGGCCGTGTGTGCGTGAAAGCATCGGGATGCCGGCCATCGTTTCCGCTTGCTCGGCGATTTTATCCACCAGTTTTTGCATTTCTGGCACAAGAGTTTGCTCGCGCGCGTCTTTAAGCATCAATGCATAAGCGAGGTTATTAATGTCCTCCGAGGTGCAGGCGAAGTGTACAAACTCGTTGACGGCATGCAATTCCGGTATGTGCGCTAAGTGTTCTTTAATAAGATATTCCACCGCTTTGACATCGTGATTGGTGGTGCGCTCGATTTCTTTAACGCGTTGTGCCATCTCTATGCTGAATTCATTCACTAGTTTTAATAGATGGGCTGTGGCTTGGGTACTGAATTTAGGCACCTCAGGAATGCCAGGATGATTAGATAACATCTGTAACCAAGCGACTTCAACTCGCACACGGTTTTTGATTAAACCGAATTCACTAAAAATGGCTTTAAGCTCGTTTAAACGAGCACCATAACGACCATCAACCGGCGAAATTGCGGTGAGTTCAGACAGGCCAAGAGCAACCGACATAAGCTTTTCCTTAAAGTACTTCAAATAAATCGTGATAACAAATCATGTTATTATATCGCAATTAAACAGCCAAATTTAGGGAGTAGAATTTTATGTTAGAAGCATATCGTCAACATTCAGCTGAACGTGCCGAACAGGGTATTCCACCGTTACCGTTAGACGCTAAACAAACAGCGGAGCTGGTTGCGTTACTTAAGCTGCCAGCTACAAGCGACGTCGAACAGTTGGTAGAATTGTTAACCCATCGTGTGCCGCCGGGTGTGGACGAAGCGGCCTACGTAAAAGCCGGTTTTTTAGCCGATGTGGCCAGTGGCAAGGTTCAGGTAGCAGCAATTTCGGCGCAGCAAGCGACGTTTTTGCTCGGTACGATGTTAGGCGGCTATAATGTTCAGCCGTTAATTTCGTTATTAGAAAGCGCGGATGTCGCGGTAGCGCAAGAGGCGGCCAATGCATTGGCGAAAACGTTGCTGGTTTATGATGCGTATCATGATGTGTTGGAAAAAGCGAAAACCAATAGCTATGCACAGCAAGTGGTTGATGCTTGGGCCAACGCACAATGGTTTACCGATAAAAAACCGCTGGAGCAAAAAATCACTGTCACCGTATTTAAGGTAGACGGCGAAACCAATACCGATGATTTATCACCGGCGACCGCCGCTTGGTCGCGTCCTGATATTCCTTTGCATGCCAAAGAAATGTTGGCATCGAAAATGGCAGATGTGCCGCAAACTATCGAACGGTTAAAAGCCAAAGGTTATCCGCTAGCCTATGTGGGCGATGTGGTGGGAACGGGTTCATCGCGTAAATCGGCGATGAACTCGGTGATGTGGTATTTCGGCGACGATATTCCTTACGTGCCAAATAAACGCCAAGGCGGCGTGGTATTAGGCGGCAAAATTGCGCCGATTTTCTTTAATACCGCTGAGGACTCCGGTTCGTTGCCAATTGAGTGTGACGTCAGCAAAATGAATATGGGTGATGTAATTCATATTTATCCGTTTGAAGGCAAAATCACTAATGAGGCTGGTGAAACAATTTCGACATTTGTTCTAGCGCCCGATACCATGCCAGACGAAGTACGAGCGGGTGGGCGCGTGCCTTTAATTATCGGGCGCGCCTTGACCGATAAGACACGTCGTGCGTTAGGCTTAAAGCCGAGTGAACATTTTATTCGCCCAGGTGCGGCACAAGAGTATAAGCAGGGTTACACTTTGGCGCAAAAAATGGTTGGTCAGGCTTGCGGTGTTGCCGGTGTGCGCCCGGGTGTGTATTGTGAGCCGCATATGAGCACTGTTGGCTCGCAAGACACCACGGGCGCGATGACACGCGACGAACTGAAAGAATTGGCCTGTTTAGGCTTTAGTGCTGATTTTGTATTACAGTCGTTCTGTCATACTGCCGCCTACCCAAAACCGGTTGATATTAAGCTGCAACATAGTTTACCGGAATTTATTACCAGCCGTGGCGGGGTGTCGTTGCGTCCGGGTGATGGCGTGATTCATTCTTGGTTAAACCGTATGTTGTTACCAGATACAGTTGGCACAGGCGGTGATTCGCACACACGTTTCCCTATCGGTATTTCATTCCCAGCGGGTTCCGGTTTGGTGGCGTTTGGTGCCACTTTAGGCGTGATGCCGCTGAATATGCCGGAATCGGTGTTGGTGCGATTTAAGGGCGAAATGCAACCGGGTATTACTTTGCGTGATTTGGTGAACGCGATTCCGTATCAAGCGATTCAACAAGGCTTGTTGACGGTTGAGAAAAAAGGCAAAAAGAACGTATTTAACGGCCGTATTTTAGAAATCGAAGGCCTGCCGAACTTAAAAGTTGAGCAGGCGTTTGAGTTGTCGGATGCGTCAGCAGAACGCTCAGCCAACGGTTGCGTTGTGAAATTAGGCAAAGAGCCGATTATTGAGTTCTTAAAGTCCAATATTCGTTTGATTGAGTGGATGGTGGAAAATGGCTATCAAGATGCGCGCACTTTATTACGCCGTCGGGATGAAATGCAGAAGTGGATTGATAGCCCAAGATTGTTAGAGGCTGATGCGGACGCAGAGTATGCCGAAGTGATCGAGATCGACTTAAATCAAATTCTTGAACCGATTGTGGCCTGTCCGAATGATCCGGATGATGTGAAATTGTTATCAGACGTGGCTGGTGAAAAAATTGACGAAGTGTTTATTGGTTCATGTATGACCAATATCGGACACTACCGTGCTGCGGGTAAGGTATTGGAAACCCTAAAAGGTGCGGTACCAACGCGCTTATGGATTGCACCGCCAACCAAAATGGACGAACGTCAGTTAATTGAGGAAGGGTATTATAGTATTTATGGTCGCGCTGGTGCGCGTACCGAAATGCCGGGTTGTTCGTTGTGTATGGGTAACCAAGCGCGTGTAGCGGATGGCGCAACGGTATTTTCAACTTCAACTCGTAACTTCCCGAATCGTTTAGGCAATGGTGCCAATGTGTATCTAGGTTCAGCCGAATTAGCTGCGGTGATCGCGACCAGTGGAAAAATCCCAACCGTAGAGGAGTATCTGTCAATGGTGGGCAAACTCGACACCATGGCCGATGATATTTATCGTTATTTACAATTTGATGAAATGGCGGATTATGAAATTAAATCCCCCAAAACTTTGTCGGAAATTGGTGTTGCAGTCGCTTAGTTGCAGGCCTGCTAATTAAAGCAAAGCCATTAAAAGCCCGAGAAATCGGGCTTTTAAATACCCATAATGAAAAAGTGAAGCTTGAACAGGTTATAAATTAAAAGCCCGAGAAATCGGGCTTTTTTAACTTAGCGATATTGGCGCAAATACCACCATTCAAAGAAGCGTTTGGCGTAGTGCATTAATCGACAGGGTGGTAGCATCGTCGTGCCGGATTCGGTGCGTTTGATCAACATTCCATGACTGAGAGTATCAACAATGCAAATCAACTCGTGTTTGATTTGTATTTTTGGCGCTTGGGTTTTTAAATCCGATGCTAAGTTATGTGCCGCAACTTTTGCCTGAATATCGGCCGCATGGGCTTGTTTGGGTTGCCAATCCGGGCCGGGAAAACTACCCGCATCACCCGCAACATAGGTTTTTTCGAGTCCTTGTACTTGTGCAAATTCATCGGCGACAATCATGCCGCCGGCGGATTTTGGTAGGTCGGTATTTTCCAACCAGCTCGGCCCAGTCATGCCCGGCATAAATAGGATTAAATCTGCCGAAAACTCACCGCCTTCAGTGATGACCTTATTGGCTTCAAAACCGACCATTTTATGACCCAAGTGGGTTTCGATGTCCTTTTTCGCTAGCATTTGCAGCATTTTTGCTGGTACTTTATCGCCTAAGCGTTTACCGGGTTCGGCGGCCGGATTAAAGAAGATGATTTTAAATTTATCACGACGATTTTGCTGGCGAAGCAGGGTGTCTATGCCAAGCAAAAATTCGAACATCGGGCCGCCACGCATGGCTGAAGGTTCATTTGGGTTTGCTCCAAAACCTATGGCAATCGTTCCTGATTCCATTTGCGCTAGACGATCACGTATTTGCTCGGCGGCGGCAATACCTTCGCAAGGAGTGATGGCGTGCTCGATACCGGGTAATTTTTTAATAAAACGACCGCCGCTGGCAATAATTAAACCGTCATTGTCAAACACACCCTTGTCGGTATGCACGCTACGTCCGCCATTAGAAATCTCGGTGACGCTGGCTTGAATAAACTCAACACGTTGGCGATTAAAGAAGTTGTGTAAATCAACGCGCAAATCATCGCCATCACGTAATCGGGAAGGAAGCCAAATTAAACTGGGCAAGTAAATGAGTTCTTGACGAGGAGAAATGACTTGAATTGTCATGTCGTGACAGCGTTTTCTAAGTTGTTGAATTGCGGTGAGGGCTGCAAAGCCCGTGCCAAGTATGGTAATTTTCATTGTCGCTCCTTGTTCGCTAACTGGGTTGTATCATGTGATGTTTATACTTGTGAGTCGACACGCGCTTTCATCACGACTTTTTTGATTTTTCGAGGGGGGGTTCCAATGCAGGGCATATGCAAATCGGTTGGAAAAAAAATAACAAACATTCCGCTTTTTACGTGAATCATTTGCCCGGCTATTTGATACAGCGCAAAGTCGTCTTTTTCGTTATATGCTTGACTTGGCTGTTGATTGGTAAGTGGGGCAATCCCCATGTACTCGTCTCCGGCAATGAGGTATTGCACATCAATGAAGCGTTGATGTGCTTCGTACTGACTGGTATCGGCGGCTTGCGTTTCGTATTCATCGATGATGGCATCGAGATGAGAATTGATCGTATGACGGCCAAGTGGCATTTCGTTGAACTCGCCGTTGATCAAGAATCTTAAGGCTTCGTCGATATGTGGGTGCAAGCCAAAGTAGTGTTTTGCGTTTTCTAATCGGTCAAGAATCATGCTGGATACTCGGAATGTATTAATTTGTTTTGGCGTGGTTGTTTATTAGCTGCTAATCATGTAAAAAAGTTAGTTTGAAGTTTACTATAGCCCAGCGATAAAAACTATAGCTGTTCTCAGGCGGTGTTTGAATATGAGGAAGGCCGTTATTCGACCTTAGTTAGGCCTGTTTTCTATGATAAAATCGTTAGCTTGTCTAAGCCTTTTGACCGGGGCTGATATGTACTGTGGTCCTAAAAACCCATGTGAGCACAGTGAAGTCGCTTTCATTGTTGTGTCGTTTGCACAACATACTGGGGCCGGTGCAATCCGCTCGGAATAAAACGACGTTAACTCCTGCAGACAATTATTTCGGGTTAATCGAGGTGCGCAATCTGTACCTTGGCTGTGATACGTGAAGCCGAGTTGCGCTTGATTGAAAAAGATAACACAGAGGAATAGGATGAATAGGTTAATTATTTTAGCTGCATTAATAGTCGGCTTAGCAGGCTGTGCGCAACACGCACCGCAAGCGATAAGTGATAAAGAATTCGTTTTAACCGAAGCATATGATGAGGCACCATTGAATGTTGAAAGTCGCCATTTAACCAAGCAGGCAGCGCAATTATGTCCAAGTGGTTATCATTTTAAGTTGCGTCAGATTTCAGCGGCTGAGGCGTTGGCTAGTCATCAGTTCGAGTGTGCGCAAGGTCAAGATTGTCGTTATGTTTTGCAATGGCACATTGTGTGTGGTGAAACGCCGCGCGAACCCTTCTCGATTTTTGGAAAAATTTAATTATTTATTGAAAGAGTTAAACTATGTCTTTAATTCTAAAGCAGGTTACGCCTCAGAGTGAGGTGGTTATCAGTTTTACTTTAGCCTTAACCGATGGCACGCTTGTTGACCAAGCGACGCAGGATGAGCCTTATCGTTTTCGCCTCGGCGATGGCAGCTTACTGCCTAATTTAGAAAGTTTGCTGGTTGGCTTGGAAGAAGGGACTAGTGGACGTTTTTTTATTCCGCCGGAGGAGGGCTTTGGTTTTCCCGATCCAATGAATGTACATAAAATTGAACGCGCTGAGTTTCCTCAAGATATGCTGCTCAAAGAGGGGGATATTGTTGGTTTTAATACCCCCACTGGTGAAGAAGTGCCAGGGCAAGTCGTTGCCTTGGATGAGGCTTTTATTACAGTTGATTTTAATCATCCGTTGAGTGGGCAAATGATTGTTTTTGATGTCAAAATAGAAAAGATTGTTGATGCGGGCTAATCGCCGTCATTCGTGTCATGTAGTGCGCCTTCGCCATCACCGCCAAGATTCGGTCCAAGACGAAGATGTCCTTCGCTGCAATAGGTATGACGTCCGTCGTAGTAAGCCTCGGATTGCGGAAGATGAACGCCGCATTGCGCGCAACGTACCATGGTGTGTGACGTGGTAGCAGGTTGGCTTTGGTTATCTTCGTTTTTGCGAGCCCGAATAATCGCGTTCAAAATTAAACGTAATAAAAAGTAGGCCAAAACGATGAGTGATAAAAACAAAATAACTTGCATTGACTGAACCCTTGCTGAGAAAAAACTATTGTCTTAAAGTTTTGTGCCAAATGCAATCAACCCTCTGGCGCGTTTGTTTGCTCAGTACGAATAATAAGCTTGGAAGATAGCGTGATTGAGTGCTAAGTGGGAGTGTTTTTTAGCAGGATTTTTTTCGATTTTAAATTTATTTATCAATAATTTATGGTTAATTTTTAACACGCTTTCGAGCGGTGTTTTAGGGAGAAGTGGACAACACATGAATTTACATGAATACCAAGCAAAGGCCTTGTTTGCTGAATATGGCATCGCCATTCCTCAGGGTTATGTGATCAACCAATTATCAGAACTGGCTACAGCGTTAGATACCTTAGGCGCAGAGGCTTGGGTGGTGAAGGCACAAATTCATGCCGGTGCGCGCGGTAAAGCGGGTGGGGTTAAACTGGTGCGTTCGGCTGAAGAAGCGAAACAGGTGGCGCAAGCCTTGTTAGGCTCATCCTTGGCGACGATTCAAACGGCGGGCAAAGCGTTACCTATTCATCAATTATTAATCGAACAGACCTTAGACATCGCGCAAGAACTGTATGTGAGTTTGGTGGTAGATCGTGTCAGTAAAGCACACAGCTTTGTCATTTCCGCCTCGGGCGGCATGGATATCGAAGAGGTGGCCGCACATTCGCCGGAAAAAATTCTGACATTAAATGTCAATCCATTACTAGGTGTAATGCCTTATCAAGCGCGTGAAATTGGTTTTGCATTAGGTTTAACCGGCGATGCGTTTAAACAAATCGGCTCGATTTTACAAAACCTTTACCGTTTGGCGGTGGATAAAGACTTAGCCCAAATCGAAATTAACCCATTAATTGTTACGGCGGACAATCAGCTTGTTGCACTGGATGCCAAAATTAATGTGGATCCGAACGCGTTATACCGTCAACCAGGCCTGCTGGCTTGGCGTGATGTCAGCCAAGAAGATGAACGTGAAGCCAAAGCGTCTGAATTCCAACTTAACTATATTGCGCTCGAAGGCAATATCGGTTGCATGGTGAATGGCGCAGGCCTGGCGATGGCGACGATGGATTTAATTAAACTCAATGGCGGTCAGCCGGCTAACTTCTTGGATGTCGGCGGCGGCACAACGCCTGAGCGCGTGGCGGAAGCGTTTAAATTGATTTTGTCATCATCGGAAGTGAAGGCGATTTTAGTCAATATTTTTGGTGGGATTGTGCGTTGCGATTTAATTGCTGACGGTATTATCCAAGCGGTAAAAGAAGTCGGTTTGTCGATTCCGGTGGTGGTGCGTTTGGAAGGCACAAATGTGGAACTGGGACGTGAACGTTTAGCGCAAAGCGGTTTAAGTATTATTAGTGCAAACGATTTGGCAGAAGCCGCGCGTAAAGTGGTTGAAATGGCAGGAGCAAAAGCATGAGTATTTTGATTAATAAAAACACCCGTGTCATCTGCCAAGGTTTTACCGGCAAACAAGGCTCGTTTCATTCTGAACAAGCGATTGCGTATGGCACGCAAATGGTGGGGGGCGTGACACCGGGTAAAGGTGGTCAAATGCATTTAGGTTTGCCGGTGTTTAATACGGTTAAAGATGCCGTGCGTGAAACCGGCGCGGATGCCAGCATGATTTACGTGCCGCCTGCGTTTGCCGCTGATTCGATTATTGAAGCGATTGAAGCCGGTATTGAAGTCATCACCTGTATTACAGAAGGCATTCCGGTCAACGATATGCTCAAAGTGCGCGCGGTGCTGGAGCAGTCCGACAGTTATTTAATTGGTCCGAATTGTCCGGGTTTAATTACGCCGGGTGCGTGCAAAATCGGCATTATGCCGGGGCATATTCATTTGCCGGGTAAAATCGGCATTGTGTCGCGTTCAGGCACGTTGACCTATGAAGCGGTGCATCAAACCACTGCGGCCGGTTTGGGTCAATCTACCTGCGTCGGCATTGGTGGCGATCCGATACAGGGCATGAATTTTGTGGATTGTTTAGGTTTATTCCAGGACGATCCGCAAACCGAAGGCATTATTATGGTCGGCGAAATTGGCGGTCAGGCGGAAGAAGATGCGGCGGAATTTATTCAAGCGCATGTGACCAAGCCGGTGGTGGCTTATATCGCCGGTGTGACCGCGCCGCCGGGTAAACGTATGGGGCATGCCGGTGCGATTGTAAGTGGTGGCAAGGGTACGGCAGAAGCCAAGTTCGCAGCGCTTGAAGCGGCAGGCGTAAAAATTGTTAGAGCGCCAACTGAGTTGGGTTCGACGATGCTGTCATTGTTAAGCTGATAAGGGGAGCAAAATGTCTGAAACACTGCGCGTAGTGATGGCGCAAATTGATCCGCTGGTTGGCGATGTATCCGGCAATGTTGCCCGTATCTTGCGCGCCAGTGAGCAAGCAAAGCGTGAGTTGGCAGCGGATGTGGTGGTGTTTCCTGAAATGAGTTTGATTGGTTATCCACCGGAAGATTTGTTGTTAAGACACGGTTTGTATCCGCAAATTCAACGGGCGCTTAGTCAGCTCGCCGCCGAAATTAGCGATGTTGCGATTGTGGTAGGTTATCCGATGATGGATGCGCTGGGCGAGCGTTTTAATATGGCGGCTTGGATTTATGATGGCCTGATTCAGGCAAGCTATATCAAGCAGCACCTGCCCAATTACAGCGTATTTGATGAGCAGCGTTATTTTTCCTCCGGCAAAAAGCCTTGTGTTATCGGGTATAAAGGGGTGCAGTTCGGTTTGGTTATTTGTGAAGATATTTGGAAGCCCGGTCCGGCTATACAAGCAGCACAAGCTGGTGCGCAAGTCATTTTAAATATGAATGCGTCACCGTTTCATGCCGAAAAACATCAAGATCGTTTAGCCGTTGTGCGTCGTCGGATTGACGAGGTTAAATTGCCGATTATTTATGTTAATCAAGTGGGTGCGCAGGATGAATTAGTGTTTGATGGCGGTTCGTTCGCGATGTCGGCTGACGGTGAGGTGCAAGTTCAAGCACCCGAGTTTGTGTCGGCTCTGTCCTTGGTTTGTGTGCAAAAAGAGGCGCAGGGTGTCAGACTGTTAGCCGGAGAGCAAGCGCCGTTATTTGAAGATGAAGCAAGAGTGTATCAAGCCCTGACCTTGGGTATTCGCGATTATGTGCATAAAAATGGCTTTCAAGGCGTGTTGTTGGGGTTGTCAGGTGGCATTGATTCAGCGCTTACGCTCGCTTTGGCGGTGGATGCGCTCGGTGCACAAGCGGTTGAAGCGGTGATGATGCCGTTTCATTACACTGCTGCTATCAGCCTAGAGGATGCGCAGATGCAGGCACACACATTGGGTGTGCGTTATGAGAATGTGCCGATAGCTGACATTTATCAACAATTTGAAGCGGCTTTGGCGGCTAGATTTAGCGGGCTGGCGCAGGATACAACCGAGGAAAATTTACAGGCGCGTATTCGTGGCACCTTGCTTATGGCGATGTCGAATAAAACCGGTAAATTGGTTTTAACGACGAGCAATAAAAGTGAGTCGGCTGTTGGTTATAGCACGCTCTATGGTGATATGGCGGGGGGATTTTCGCCGCTTAAAGATGTGCCTAAAACCTTGGTGTACCGTCTGGCGCGTTATCGAAATAGCGTGTCTGCGGTTATTCCGTTACGGGTTATTGAGCGCGCACCTTCCGCTGAGTTACGCCCAGATCAAACCGATCAGGATTCGTTGCCGGATTATGCTGTTTTAGATGCGATTGTGAAGGCGTATGTCGAGCAAGACCGTACGCCAGCCGAGATTATCGCGGCGGGCTTGGCGCAGGCGCAGGAGGTGTATCGGGTTGTGCGCTTGATTAATTTGAACGAGTACAAGCGACGTCAGGCGGCGCCCGGTGTGCGTATTTCAGCGCGTGCGTTTGGTCGTGATCGTCGTTATCCGATTACCAGCGGTTATGTGGAATAGCAGGCCTGCTAATGTTGAATGGGCGTTGGTTGGAAGTCGATATTGGCCAGCAGGTTTTAACCTTATGGCAGTATCGACAACCGATCAAGCGCTATTTAATTAGTAGCGCGCTTAAAGGGAGTGGGCAGCAAAAAAACTCTCAGCAAACGCCACTGGGTAAACACCTTGTGCGTGCTAAAATTGGTGACAATCAACCGCTTAATTGTGTGTTTAAAGCGCGCCGTCCAACCGGTGAGCTGTATTCTGAGTCGTTGGCGCAGTGTTATCCAAATCGCGATTGGATTTTAACCCGTATTTTATGGCTGTCAGGCTGTGAAAAAGGCTTCAATCGTTTGGGACAGGTTGATACGATGCAACGTTATATTTATATTCATGGTACGCCTGACAGCGAGCCAATGGGCGTAGCGCGATCGCATGGCTGTATCCGTATGCGTAATTGCGATATTATCGAATTGTTTGATGCCGTAGCCGTCGGCACTCCGGTCACTATTCATTTATGATTTCTTATCTTAGTCGTCAACTTCTTTCTTTGGTCTTTGTGACTTGGGTTGTGAGCAGCTTGGTTTTTTTATTAATTCATCTTGTCCCTGGTGATCCGGTGGCGGTCATGCTTGGTGATTGGGCAAGCCCCGCCGATGAGCAGGCATTACGTGCGCAATTGGGCTTGGATCAGCCGTTATGGATGCAGTATCAGCATTATTTTTTCGGCTTGTTACAAGCCGATTTAGGGCAGTCTTTGTTTTTTCAGCAACCGGTTGCGCAGTTGTTACTGGAACGTTTGCCGATGACGGCGTATTTAGCGGTGATGGCGATGTTGGTTGCAGTGTTAATGGCGTTTCCTTTGGGGATGTGGGCTGCGCGTCGTGCCGGATATTGGCCGGATTATGCGGCGATGACGATTGCGCTAGTTGGGGTGTCGATTCCAAATTTTTGGCTCGGTCCCATGCTGATTTTGTTGTTTTCAATTGGCTTGGCTTGGTTGCCGGTGAGTGGCGCGGATCAGCCTTGGGCATGGGTTTTGCCTGCGCTGACTTTGGGGACGGCGTTAGCGGCGATTTTGGCGCGAATGCTTCGTGCTTCGCTGTTGGAAATTTTTCATGAGGATTATATTCGTACGGCGAAAGCAAAGGGCTTGAGTCAGGTACGAGTGTATGGGGTTCATGCCTTGCGTAATGCGTTGTTGCCGGTGGTGACGATTTTAGGTTTGCAGTTAGGAACCTTACTCGGTGGCGCGGTGATTACGGAGGTGGTGTTTGATTGGCCCGGGTTGGGACAGTTGTTGGTGGACTCAATTCAGCGGCGGGATTATCCGGTGGTGCAGGGATGTATTTTGATTATTAGCCTTGCCTATATTTCGGTGAATGCGATGACCGAGATTATTTATGCTTGGTTAGACCCGCGTATTCGATTGGGGAATGCGTCATGAAGTGGTTGGCCTGGGGAATTATTTTATTGTGGTTATGGATGGCTTTGTCGGCGTTTTTTGTCGGCGATAGTGCCAATGAGGTTGATTTGACACGGCTGTTGGCGAGTCCCGATTGGACACACTGGCTGGGATATGATGAATTGGGTCGTCCGCTGTTTGAGCGCTTGCTGTTGGGGGCGCAAACATCATTATTTGTGGCGCTAGGCGTGGTGACGTTTTCGGCGCTGATTGGTACCTCTATCGGCATTTATAGCGGTTATGTTGGTGGTCGGGTTGATGGCGTGATTACCAAAATCATCGATGTATTTCTTGCATTTCCTGGGCTTTTGTTAGCGATTGCGCTTGCGGCTGTATTAGGGCCGGGGATTGAAAATGTAATTTTTGCGTTAGTTGCGGTGGGC
>Ga0172377_10002001_pt1 | contig 20856 bp, 16 predicted proteins | sample Pumphouse3metaG_FD_119749 | JGI IMG/M metagenome (GOLD analysis project Ga0172377, IMG submission 119749) | Leachate microbial communities from a municipal landfill in Southern Ontario, Canada - Pumphouse #3 metaG | ecosystem: Engineered > Solid waste > Landfill > Unclassified | place: Canada...
GGTCTTGAAGCTGCATTTGTAAGAGATTATGTTGAATCTGATTTCTTGATGAACTTAAATGACTTACTTCCAAAAGCAGAAGCAGCCAATACATATCAGTTCATGCTTGATGTAGGTACTTATGAAGGTGCTACAAAAGCTTATGCTTACCAAGCAACTCCAGGTGCTGTATTCTACAGAAGATCCCTTGCTAAAAAATACTTAGGAACAGATGATCCTGAAAAAGTACAAGCAATGCTATCAGATATGGATAAATTCAAAGAAGTTGCACAAACAATCAAAGAAAAGAGCAATGGCGAGACATACATGGTCAGCTCAACAGGTGATTTCATGAATGCTTATTTTGCAAACAGAGAGACTCCTTGGGTTGTTGATGGTTCATTAAACATTGATTCAAAAGTTTATGACATGATTGACACTTGTAAAGAATTCAGAGAAAACGGTTGGGAAGCACAAGCAACTCAATGGGGTGCTGGATGGTTTGCTGGTATGAACGATTCTCTTCGTGATGCAGCTGGTAATCCAAAACAAGTATTCTGTTACTTCCTACCAACATGGGGTCTTCCTTATGTATTGATGCCTAACAGTGAAGCTAAAACAGTTGACGGTGAACAAGTTGGTACATCTACAGCTGGTGACTGGGCTTGTATCAATGGTCCAATGCCTTATTACTGGGGTGGTACATGGATGGGTATCTTAGATGAAGCTAAAAATGCTGCAACAGCTAAAGATTTCATTGAATTCTGTACATTGAACGAAGACTCACTAAAGAATTGGGCTTTAGGTACTTATTCAAACGAATATCTAAAGAAAATTGATCCAACCATTGGTGATACTCAAGGTCAGGGCGCTGGAGACTTTGTTTCTTCTCAGAACGTAGTTGAAGAAATTGAACATAACTTTGATAATGCTGAAACCTCTGCTTTCTTAAACGGACAGAACAGTTACATTGGTTTTGCAAAAGCAGCTCCTGGCATCTCACTTAAATTGATGCAAGGTACTGACGATGCTATCCAAAGAGCATTAAATGATCCTCTAGACACATATGCAAGTGGTAAATCAACTATTGAAGAATGTATTGCAACATTCAAAGATGGTGTTAGAACCGCAGTTCCAGATGTTATTGTAAAATAATAACAAAGAAACAAATCACCATAATGATGTCGCATTCAGTGCGGCATCATTTAAAATTTACCGGGGGATAAAATGATTGCAAAAAGAAAAACGAGTATTAATAAAGACCAAACAGGTATTTATTTTGTACTTCCATTCATTATTATATTTTTAATTTTTGGCTTGTGGCCTTTAATAAACACTTTTAGATTAAGTTTGACAGATACTCAATTGATGAGTAGAACTCAACATTACACAGGATTTAGGAATTTCGTATTAATTTTTAATGATCCTTCTTTTTTACTATCACTCAAGAATACAGCTAAAATTTGGATTCTTAACTTCATTCCTCAACTTGGATTGGCTCTACTTTTCTCAGTATGGTTCACAAGTAAGAGAATGAATCTTAAAGGTGTTGGTTTCTTTAGAACAATATTCTATTTACCAAACATCTTGATGCCAGCTGCTGTTGCAGCATTATTTGCATCCCTATTTGATTATTACGGACCAGCTAACCAAATATTAGTTAGAATGGGCGTTTTAGATCAGGCAATGCAATTCTTTAGAAACGAAGGCTTCACACAAGCAATAGTAATTTATATTCAGTGGTTCATGTGGTTTGGACAGACAATCATCGTATTGATGGCAGGAATGTCCTCTATCTCAGGCGATTTCTATGAAAGCGCAATGATTGATGGTGCAACCAGTGGACAGATGTTTAGAAAAATTACTCTTCCTTGTATCAGACCTGTCATGATCTACACTCTGATTACATCACTAGTTGGTGGTATGCAGATGTTTGATATCCCATTCATGTTAACAGATGGACGTGGTGCTCCAAACGGTTCAGTTATGACAGCAAATATATTCATGTACTTAAAGTACAGTTCTAACAAAGGTCATATTGGCTTGGCATCAACCGTTGGTGTTGTTGTATTCGTCATAACATCTGCAATTGCTCTTATAGTTTTCAAACTACTTGAAGACCCAGATGAAAGAATTAAGAAACAGATGAAAAAAATGGAGAAGAGAGGCTAACAATGAGCAGTTATAGAACAGAAACAAATATTTTAAGAACAATATGTTACATAGTCATGATAATTACAACAATACTATGTATTGCCCCAATCTGGCTTCTTTTTATCAATGCAACAAGATCTACTCCAGAGATACAATCAGGTGTTTCATTGATTCCAAGTAATAATTTTATGGTCAACTACCATATTTTAACAAATCAAGGTTTGAACATCTGGAGAGCTTTTGGAAACTCACTTTACATCTCTATTTTTTCAACAGCTGTAGGTGTGTATGTATCAATGATGACAGCTTATGGTATCAAGGTATACGACTTTAAGGGAAGAAAATTTTTAAACAATTTCATTTTGGTTTTGGTTTTGGTCCCAATGCAGATGTCAATTATTGGTTTCTATCAGTATATGGCAAAACTTGGATTGTTGGACTCTTACATTCCATTGATTATTCCTGCTGCAGCATCAGCTGCTACAGTATTCTTTGCACTGCAATATATGGAAAGTATCATAATAAAAGATTTGATCAATGCAGCTCGTATTGATGGATGCACCGAATTTGGTATTTACAATAGAATCATGGTCCCAATTGCAGCACCTGGTATCTTCACTTTATCTATCTTCGGATTTGTTGGTTCATGGAATAACTTCTTTACCCCATTCATTTTGATCTCTAAGATGGAGAAATACACTCTTCCTATGTTGGTTCAAACATTAAGAGGAGATACTTACAAAACCGAAATGGGTGCTATTTATTTAGGACTAGCAATTTCTATTTTACCAGTTGTTATTGTATACCTATTATTTGCTAGATACATTGTATCAGGTATCTCAATGGGTGCTGTTAAAGAATAAATTTAAAAAATTAAGCAACGGTGTAGAAAAGATTGTAGCAGTGTAAAGGCCTTAAATACTTATGCTTTTTAAACATATGCTGCTACATGTTTCTCCCAATTATAAAACGACAAGGAAAAATATAATGAAAGAAATTAAAAATCCAGTACTTACAGGATTCCACCCCGATCCATGCATGATGTGTGTAGGTGATGACTTCTACATTGCAAACTCTACATTTGAATACTATCCAAGTGTGCAGATTTCACACAGCAAAGATCTTGCTAACTGGGATACCGTTGGAGCTGTCTTGAATGAAAAGCAGTTGAACATGATTGGCGACACATGCAGTGGCGGAGTATGGGCTCCTTGCCTCTCTTACTGTGATGGATTGTACTATATAGTCTATACAGATGTTAAGACTTGGAGAGATGAGCCTTTTAAAGATACTCATAACTACATCGCAACATCTAAAAATATTGAAGGCCCTTATTCAGATGGTGTATACATAACATCATCAGGTTTTGATGCTTCCCTTTTCCACGATGATGATGGCAAAAAATACTTCGTAAGTATGGAGTGGAATTGGAAGAAGCCTGTTGGAGGAGAACAATTTTCAGGTATTCTTGTAACTGAGTTGGATTCAAAGACACTGAAACCTGTTGAAAAAAGCCACAATGTATTTAAAGGCTCCAAGAGAAAATTAACAGAAGGTCCACATATCTTCAAACGCAATGGATATTATTATTTAATCACAGCAGAAGGTGGTACCAGTTATGAGCATGCTGTAACAATTGCAAGATCTAAAAGTGTTTATGGACCATATGAAATCCATCCCAACACTCACCTTGCAACAAGTTACGGAAATACAGAGGCTCCTGTTAAAAAAACAGGACATGGGTCTATCTGTGAAGGACCTGACGGAAGATGGTTTCTTGCAACTTTGTGTGGTCGTCCTGTTGATGGCACTATGGTATGTCCACTTGGAAGAGAGACAGCTATTAATGAAATAATATGGAAAGAAGACTGGCCTTATCTAAAAAATGGTACATCTACAATGAGTGAAACATTCTTTGGTTATGGTGAGAAAATTGAAGAAGAAAAAGTAATAACTTATGATTTCTCAAAAGAAGATTATTTGAAAGACTTCATGTCACTGAGAAAAAAATGTGATTACAGAATTGAAGGAGATTCAATTGTAATTAAAGGTGGAGAGAGTCCTGTATCAAGTTTCAACCAAAGTTTCTTTGGAAGACGACAGGAACATTTCAACTTCAGAGCTACCGTTGATATGGAATTCAACTCAACAAATTTCCAAGAAATATCAGGACTCAGTTACAGATATGATGAATATGGCTATTATTATTTATTTGTTGCAAATGAAGAATACAACAAAAGTCAAAACTTATATATAATGAGCCGACAGCATGGTAATTATTCACTTCCTCTAGGAGAGAATGGAATAAAGCTTGAAGGTTACAATGGAAAGATTTCTTTAAGAGTTGAATCTCACGGAGCAGAAGCTAAGTTCAGTTATAAATTAGATGGAAGCAAAGAATTCACAGAAATACCATATGTACTTGATGTTCATTATCTAAGTGATGAACGAGCTGTCCCTATGGGATTTACTGGTGCCTTTGTCGGTATGCAATGTTGTGACATGCAATATGGCAAACAAGAGGCTAAATTTAAGAATTTTATCTACGAAATATTAGATTAGAAAAGGAGCGCTATGATGGCTACTATTTATGATGTTGCACAAAAGTCTGGTTACTCAGTAGCAACAGTATCAAAAGTATTTAATCACTATGCAGGAGTTAATGCCCTAACAAAAGAGAAGGTCTTGATCTCTGCAAAAGAAATTGGATATGTACCGAATCTTAGCGCTCAAACTTTAGTTACAAACAAATCATGGCTTATTGGAGTAATTTTTAAAGAGGATCTTGAACAAGGATTGGTCCATCCTCATTTCGGCGGAATTTTGGAATCATTCAAAAACCGTATGGAAAAGGAAGGATATGATATTATCTTTTTAAACCAAAACTTCTCAAATATGGAATTAAAATATCTAGAGCACTGTCGATACAGAAATGTAGATGGAGTTCTGTTGGCATCAAGTATTCTTCCTGAAAAAGAAGCCACAGCCATTGAAAAAGCAGGGTTCAAATGTATTTCAGTAGAGAATGATTATAAAAATATTCCGACAGTACTCAGCGATAACAATGGTGGTACAAAGCAACTTCTCAACTATCTTTATACCTTGGGACATAGAAAAATAGCTATAATTATTCCTCCATTGAAGAGCTTAGCTGGTCGAGAAAGATTCCAAGCATACAAAGAATTCTTAATCAAACATGGATTGCCTTATGAAGAAAAATTCATTGTTGAATGTGAAGAATACACAGTTGAAGATTCAAACAAAGCTGTATTGCAGCTCTTGAACCAATGCTTAGATGACTTTCCCACTGCAATTTTTGCAGGCTACGATAAAATTGCATTTGCAGCTCAAAAAATGCTCTTAGAAAGGGGTTACTCAATTCCAAATGATATCAGTGTGGTTGGTTTTGATGATTTAGAAATTGCTGCATCCATAACTCCAACTCTCACAACAATTCGTCAGGATCGAAAAGAGATAGGAAAGAAAGCAGCTGAGCTTTTGATAAAAAGACTGAATAATCAGGAAGAAGATATCAAATTCAACGATGTTTATCGTGTTCCAACAGAGTTAAAACCAAGAAACTCTACTTGCAGAGCTAGAAAAAATTAATAAGGAATTAATTATGAAATTTAGAAAAGATTTTGTCTGGGGTGTTGCTACAGCATCATACCAAATTGAAGGTGCATACAACGAAGACGGTCGTGGACCAGATATCTGGGGAGATTGGTGCAGAACCAAATCAAATATCTTTGAAGGTCATGATGGTATGGTTACTTGTGATCATTACCACCGATACAAAGAAGATGTTAAGATGATAAGTGATTTAGGAATCAAAGCCTACAGGTTCTCTATCGCTTGGGCAAGAATTTTTCCAGAAGGAACAGGAAAGATCAATCCAAAAGGTGTTGAATTCTACCACAATTTGATTGATGAATTGATTAAAAACAATATAACACCATATGTCACTCTATTTCACTGGGACTTACCTGTTGCATTGGCAGATAGAGGTGGTTGGCTCAATGATGAGAGTCCTAAATGGTTTGGAGAATATGCTGCCTTCTTCATCAAAGAATATGGAGATAAAGTCAAACATATTTTTACAATCAATGAGCCTCAATGTATTATTGGACTTGGACTTCAACAGGGCATTCATGCTCCTGGTTTGAAACTCAATCCAAGAGAAGTTTTAAAAGCTGCTCATAACTTATTGAAAGCTCATGGAGAGGCTGTTAAAGCAATAAGAACAGCATATCCAGATGTAAAAGTTGGTATAGCACCTACCTGTGGAGTGGCATTACCCATTTCAGATAAAGAAGAAGATATCGAGGTTGCTAGAAGACGATTTTTTGAGATCTTGCCTCTAGATCAAGCATATGCATGGTCTGTTACATTATTTTTAGATCCTATAATTCTAGGTGACTATCCTAAAAAATATTATGAACTGTACAAAGATTATCTTCCTAAAATCACAAAAGAGGATTTGAAGTTGATAAGTCAACCTTTAGATTTTCTAGGTCAAAATATTTACAATGGTTATGAAGTCACTCAGGATGCTGAAAAGAATTATGTATATCCAAAACGAAAAATTGGATTTGACCATACAGATACAAGCTGGCCAATAACACCAAAAGCTCTTTATTGGGGACCTAAATTTCTCTGTGAAAGATACAAACTACCATTCTACATAACAGAAAACGGTCTAGCATGCCATGATGTAGTATCTGTTGATGGAAAAGTTCATGATCCGAACAGAATTGACTTCTTGACAAGATATCTTCGTGAATACAGCAAAGCATCTCAAGAGGGAATCGATATAAGAGGCTACTTCCAGTGGTCATTGATGGATAATTTTGAATGGGCAGAAGGCTATTCCAAAAGATTTGGTATTGTTTATGTTGATTATTCAAATCAAAAGCGCATTATTAAAGACAGTGCTCTTTGGTATAAAGAAACAATAGAAGCAAATGGCGAGAATCTATAATTAAAAAATAACAGATAAAAAGCATTGATTGATTTAATCAAAATGCTTTTTATCTTTATTGTATCTTTATTTATTATTCACTCTCTTTGAAGTTTTCAATCAAGCAGATATCAATATCAAAGCATCGTTTTTCAAAAGGTTGAAGTATTTCAAGAATATTCTTCTCTTCCATGACCTTACGGCCTTCAAATGTAGAGTTACAAGGTTCAACAGCCCATACATAATCTCCACTGATATTTGATTTCCATTCCATGAAATTCTTAAGTTGATTCTTATTCCATTTCAATCTATAAGCTAAATCTTTCTCAGGATTTACTATAGTTGCTTGAACTTTTCCATTTTGGTCAGCTCGAACTTCATGCATGTAAACCATCTCTTCTATGCCATCCTCAGAGCTAGGCTTTTCCATCACATTCCATTTATCTTTATTTTTTTCAGCATACTCAGTCTGAGATCTAATTGCTTCACTGTCCAAAAGCATATAACAGTTTTCATTTAAAAAAGGATAACCAGTGTTACAATGATAAAGTAAGCAGAAAGGTTCACTTTTAAAGTTTTCGTTTAAAACTTCATCATGAATATGGATAGAAGATGTTCCAACAACTGAAGTTATGGTCCTTCTGAATTGAAGATTTCTTCCAAATAACATCGAATCTCTCATCTCACCACTGATTTTTATTACTGTATCACCATTTTCTTCTACAGTATCTACACAGAGATGTTCACATGGAGTAGTTCTGAGTCTTCCATGCATAGCATAGTCTGTACCATTAGAATTGCATGGACCTCCTGTGTTCTGGAGTCCACATGTAAAAAAGCCACCAGCCATTATACTATGTTGAGCTTCTGCACCATTTGTATCATATTGATTTCTTCCTTGAAGTCCTGGCTTGGTTAAAAAACTTACATTCTCACCTTTGAAAGATATCTCTGCAATATCCAAACACTTATCTGCCATAACAATGAAGTTAAGAGAACCATTCTTAACTACAACAGCCTTCATACCATCAGCTCTACCTTCTTCAAATCTTACCACACGTGCGCTATATAGCTGCTGTACGCTTCCTACATACTTTCTCTCATCATTATTCATAAAGAACTCCTCGTTTTGAATTTAATCGATTAAATGATAAAGATATTATGCATCCACTTCTTTTATTTTGCAAGAAATAAAATCGTTTTAAGCAAAAAAAAAATTCCTTAGGAAATAATTAGTTAGAAGACAACAAAAAAAACTCGATCCGTCAAACAATTTGGAATCGAGTCAATTATATATATATATAGGTTTTATGAGAAAGTTTAGTTTTTATTAAGCAGCTACTACGTTGAATACTGATGCATTGTAAGCATCTGTTGAGTTACCTTCAGAATCGTAGAAACCGTAATCAACTGAATCTGAATTTGAATTAACTTCATATCCACCATTGTCTGTTTGTTCGAAAGTTACTTTTTCTGGAACATAAGCTACAAGAGTAATAGTGAAAGTTTTTGCTGTTAAGCTACTAACAGCTATTGCTGATATTACTAGTGCTGTTAATAAAAACTTTTTCATCTGTTACTCCTTATTGTTAATATGTTTATAATATATTGAATAAGTTTGTATAAGTAAAGCAACAATTATTAAATTAACGTTAAAAGTTATGTTATAAGTTATCAATAATATCTAAATTAAGCGTATAAGTACGTATTAGTAGTATTTTATTACACAAATGTACAATTAATAGCAATGTTATAAGTTTGTATAAGTTTGCACAAGATTCATATAAAAACTATCATTCAAGCGCTATTTCAATGATTTTCAATATAAAAAGATAAAGATCTGCTATTTTTTTGAGATTTTGAGATTTTTTTCAAAATAAATTAATTTTTTTTATTTTTTCTATTTTTCCAGACAAATAAAGATATTTTTTTGGAAAACGCATGAAGTATGATGAAGAATTCTCGTTATAAAATTGAGTTCAACCTCATAAATCAAGTTTTAAAGAAGCATTCATAAAAGGACACAGCAGAGGACAAGCTGCAATTTTAAAGCACTACAGAAAATCAAAACAGTTCAACCAGAAGTTCAAATACAAATGAAGAAAATGATTGATCACCACCACATCAACAAGTTTATCAAATCAAAATATTGGAGATTCCCCCAAAGAACGCTGCTTCTGATTATTTAATCACAGAACTTACAAGCACCATAAGACATTGAATACCAAAAAGTGAGCTCTCATAAATTGCCCCTTCTTGTTTCACCGCTGGCAAGAAGAACCACATTTCAAATAGAAAGCAACCATTTTATTGCACCCAACCCAACCAAAGAAAGTTGTTCATCAAATCCAGCATATATAAGAAGAGGACTAAGGTCTGAATCAATCAAACCAATCAATGCAAAGATTTAAGTGGCAGAAACCATGTTTTTTAAAATTGATATCACATATACCCAAAAACAATAGTTCGATTCCTTTCCTAGAATCGAACTATTTAAGTTTGTCTTTGTCTTTGTCCTGTGTACAACAGTTTAGTTTTTTTTGTTTTGAATATTTCTTATAAAACGATGTTTTCAAGTCAATTTTATAAATTATAAAAATTCATTTTTATCTGCTGAGTAACATTTGATATATAACTGTCCACTCTGCAGGCATTTCATCAATCAGGAAAACTAAAATAATAAAATTTATATTGTTACTTCTGTTGCCTAATTACATTTTCAATATAGTGTAGAAGTTAGTATAAGTCAATGTTTATTTTCAAACAAAATATATCAACTTATGCCAAAAGTACCTCAAAATTTCATAATAATCACGTTAAAGTAAGTAGAAGTACAAACTTTAACATGAAGTATTAATGTTAGAAGTATGTAAGATGTATTGATATCAAGACAAATTTGCAATGTTTAAGTGAAGAATATAAACAACGAAGTTTATTCCAAGAAAGATCAACTATGGTCATATAGCATACTTTCTGGACAATTTTTTTATTAAAAAAAGTAAATTATTTTTATAATATTTACATCAATTGACTCGTTAATCGATCTATATTATATGTTTGATGGGAATCTTGGAGTTAAAACTTTCAATCAGCATCATTAAAAATTTATGTATGAATCATAATAATGATGCTCTGCAATGTTAAAATTGCATGATGCAAAGTCCAAACTTCATCATTACAATCAAACACAATTATTATTTTGCCTTTCCAATAAACAACAGAAAAAAACAATAGTCCAATTCCTTCCCAAGAATTGAACTACCCTTTCTTTTTTTACATGTTGACAATACACAGAAGCAGATTTAGCTTTAGATATCGATTTAAATACTCATCCTTAAATCTATGTATTTGTTTAGGTTACTTTACTGAATAAGAAACAGATAGATTCATCAATAATATGAAAAATTCCACACCTATTAAAAAGATATCAGAGCAAATTGAGATTCTCTTTTCAACTATCCAGTTTACATAATCAATGGAATCGAGTGGTATCCAAATCCAAAACTGCTTATATCTATTGATGTATTTATCAATAATGCAAGAATAAGAGTTTGATATATATCACCAGTAACCTAAATTCATTTTTAATATAGTGTAGAAGTTAGTATAAGTCAACGAAATTAATTTCAATAAAAGCACCAACTTAGGTTATAAGTTCCTTTAAACCCTTAAAATAGAGACTTAGCTTGTAATAAGTACAAGTATTATTTCATGTTATCATGTAATAAGTTTGTACGAAGCATTGTTATAAGCGCTTTATATAGCCGTTTTTATTTATGATTTTACGTCAAAGTTATCTATTTATTGTTTTAACTATGGTCATATTACATATATTTCAGCCATTTTTTTATTCATATTTTTTTATTAATTTTTATTTTTTATTGTATTTATTGCTGTTTTTTTTGTTTTTTTACCGACTGCCTGAAAAAATCCATTGTATTTTTGTAAAGAAAATGCCCTAAAGAATTGATCCATAGGACATTTTACGTATTATGAAAAGAACATAACTATACAAGATTCGTATCCACGGATGGTTCTTCCAATCCCTCACATCCTTTAGATAAACCATCAAATATTTTAGGATCCATTCTTGCTACAGATTCAGCACTTTTAATTTTGCCAACATTGTTTTCACTCTTCATATCTGTCTTTCCAGGTAACTCTTCAAAATTCTCACTTTTTGGAGTGCACTGCCTGAATTCAACATGTCCTGCGGTAACATAAATCTTAGATTTAGTTTTTTTATTTTCATCTTCCCATTTAACTTGAGAAATTCTTCCTCTCAATCTAACAATACTTCCTTTTCCCAAATACTGATTGCACAGCACTCCACTTTTGCCCCAAACTTGTATGTCAACGAAAGAAGCATCCTGTTTGTAAGTTCCATCTTTCTGCTTATAAGAATAATTGTTTGCAATTGTAAAATTGCAGACACTGCTTTCACTGCTAAAAGTCTTAATCGTTGGGTCTTTAACAAGTCGTCCCTCAAGTAATACAGAATTCAAATCATCATACTTGCCCATTTTTTCACCTCTTTAGGAATGTTCATCAGTATTCTGCTATGCAAAATATTCATCTGTTTTTTCTTCCTAATAGTTTTAATGACAAAATTCACTTTTTTGCATTAAAAATTCTTATAATTTTATGCAAAATATGGTACTTCTTTAATAAAGTATGTTTAAGGAGTCATTATAATGTCCAAATTAACAGTGTTATCACTTGGTGGTTCAATCATTGCACCAGATAAAGTAGATACAGAATTTCTAATCAATTTTAACAAAGCACTTAGAGAGTATTTAAGTGAAGACAAAGAAAGAAAAGTAATAATAGTTTGTGGTGGAGGCGCACCTGCAAGAGTTTATCAGACAGCATTTAGAGCTATTTCCGACAACAAAGATAATAACGTTCAGGATTGGATTGGAATCAAAGCAACACACCTTAACGGCGAATTAGTTCATGCAATCTTCAGCGATTTGACAGATGATGATTTAGTAACTGATCCTACAGCAGATATTGCATTCAGCAATCAAGTGTTGGTAGCAGCTGGTTGGAAACCTGGTTTCTCAACAGATACAGATGCTGTTTATTTGGCTCAAAGATTCAATGGTAAGTTGATAATCAACTTATCAAACATTGCTAAAGTTTATACAGCAGATCCCAAACTAGATCCAACTGCAACACCAATTGATTCAATTTGTTGGGAAAAATTCAGAGACATCGTAGGTAACGAGTGGATACCAGGAAAGAACCTTCCATTTGATCCTATCGCAAGTAAAACTGCTGAAGCTGAATCAATGAAAGTAATCTGTGCAGATGGTAGAAATATTGAAAACACAATGGCTATTCTTAATGGCAAAAAATTCGACGGTACCGTTATCGGCGAATAATTAAAATATTTAAACATAACAGGCAAGGTTGTTTGACTTCCTTGCCTTATTTTTTTATCTTTTTATTTCAAAAGCAATTGCATCTGCACCATCTATATAAGAAGGTTGAGCAAAGCTACCTCTCTCTTCAAAACCCAATGATTTTATAAGAGATTGCATTGCAATATTTTGGGGATGAGTATCGATTCTAACAGACCTTTTCAAATTCTCTGCAATCTTCATGCCTTCTTCAATTAAAAACCGTCCAGCACCCTTTTTTAAGGATACAAGGCGATGTATTGATAGATAGAGACAATCATATTTCCAGAATATTTCATTCTCATAATCTTTATCTTTTTCTTTTTGGAAGACAGCCATACCAACGACAGAGTAAGGATCTTCTTCAAAAACAAAATACAATCGTCCTTTTTCAATATCTTCTATGAGCATATCTTCAAAAGGATAGCCTGTATCCCACTGAGGATTATTTCTTTTTTGCATTATAGCTCTTCCGGCATCGCTGATTTTAAGTGCTATCTTTTCTTCACCTTCAATAGCTTTTCTAATATAAAATGACATAACAACTAATTTTCTTTTTTTAAATCTAAATAGTATTCAAGAGGAGTGCAAAAATTCTTAGGGAACGGCATATCCAGTTTGAAATCAGGAATCCACTCCACATCATCTCCTATCTCCTGCACAAAACCATCTTCAATATCTAAAATATCGAGATAAGTTAAGAGATTATCATAATCTTCCTCAGAGATCTTTTTAAATTTATCAGGATTGATTGGATCTGTGAACTGAACCATCAAAGATAAAAAGCATTTATCCTTAAGATTCTTTGCATAATATTCCAAAAATTCTGTTGTAGATTTTAAAGGACCTGGGAAAATAAGGTGGCGAACCAATATACCTTCTGGGGTTGTATACTGACCCTTATATTTGTACTTTGGATGCTTTTTAACAATGAAATCAAATACAGGTTTTATATAATCAACATATCTCTCTGTACCACAGAAGTTCTTGGCGGTATTCCTGTCCAATGTTTTTAGGTCGATTAAATACAGATCAATATATTCATCTATAGCCTTCAATCCTTCAATAGACTCATACCCACTGGTATTCCAAACAAGAGGAAGAGTCATTCCCATAGATCTAGCTATATCAATTGCTTCTATTATAGATGGAATGAAGTGAGTACCTGTAACAAAATTGATATTGTTGGCTCCAATTTTTTGAAGTTCAATCATCATCCTAGCCAGTTCATCAATGCTGACTTCTGTACCTACAGAACCATCTCTGACGTTCAAACCACCACTGATTTGATAATTTTGGCAATACTGACAGTGAAGTGGACACCCTGAGAAAAAAATCATTCCAGAACCATTTTTGCCAGTTACAGGAGGCTCCTCTCCCTTATGTAACCCACTCCAAGCAACACGAACAATGGCACTCTCACCACATACTCCAAGCTTTCCTCCATTTCGATTGACTTTGCAATAATTGGGACAAAGCATACATTCATTATATAATTCCAGATTTTTCACTATTTTTCCAACTTTATAAATTTTATATTTTCGATTACAATACCATTATAACAAATATAATAATAATATTTTTCTTGTTTAGTACTGTCGATTTTACTTAATTGTTGTATCTTTAACAAGAATAATAGATTTGTTTGGAGAATTTAATGGGAATCTTTAAAAAGAAGATAGAAGAAGAGAAGATAGAGGAACGATATATTCTCTGCTTAGATGGTGGTGGAATGAGGGGCATAGTCCCTGCAGTAGTTTTGGACAAATTAGCCCAATTGATGAAAGCTTATGATGATAAAAAGCCATTCTATTCACATTTCGATTTAATTGCTGGTACTTCAACTGGAGGACTTTTGGCACTTGCTTTGACCGTTCCCCCTCAATATATGAGTATTCCAAAAGAAGCTGGACCTACTGAAGTTATCAAATTTGAAAAACCCAAACAGTCTTTTATAGATAAAATCACAAAGAAACCAACTCCTGAAAAAAAAGAAGATATAATAATACCTAGAGCATGTGATTGCTCAAAGTTACGATATATTTACAGTGAAAATGGTAGCAAGATTTTTCCAAATAGAACAAGATTATTTGGCCAGATGTTGAGTGCTAAATATAGAGCAGAACCCTTGGAGAATTTCTTACAATCTATATTCAATGAAGCAAAAATGTCTCAATGTTTTGTTCCAACCATGACAGTTGCCTATGAACTTATTGAAGGAAAACCTTATATGTTCAAAAGTTGGGATTCAAAAGACTTCTATGTAAAAGAAGCAGCAAGAGCTACTTCAGCAGCCCCAACTTATTTTGCTCCAGTTATCCTGCACGAAAGAGCTACAGATAAGAAACTCACTCTCATTGATGGAGGAATGGTAGCAAATAATCCTGTAATTTTAGCTTATGGTGAAGCAAAGAAATTATATCCAAACTGCAAAAAGTTCCATATAATATCTTTATCTACAGCAACCCAGATCTTCAGACTGGGTGATGGTGATATTACAGGCAGTGGTGTTATGGGTTGGATAGATCCTACAAAAGGAGCACCTATTCAAAAAATTTATGCATCCAGTCAAATGCAGATGTCCGATTATATGGCATCTACCAATGATGAGATTGAATATACCAGAGTAGATTATGAATTGGAATCAGATAACTTCAAAATTGACGATACAACAACTTATGCTATAGAAAAACTTGAAGAAGCTGGAAACATCGTTTATGAAAAGAATGAAGAACGTATAATGAACTATGTAGAAAAGATTATAAAGAAAGAAGACTTTTCTCATATCACTCCTCAGTCACACATCGACCAAGAGGACAAGAAGGTATTGAAACAATACAAGGCAGAAACTTATTCTCCTCCAGAAGATGACGACTCAAATGATAAAACAGATGATTCTATTCTCGAGGTTGTTGAAGAAAGGTCTTTGCTTGAAAGAGAATTGAAACAAAGTAAATTTGGTGGACTTTTCAAGAGATTTATAAGTGCAAGAACAGCAGTGGACAATTCAAATTTATTGCCTTCTTCAACTTCTACCAATGAGACTGACCAAGATTTTAACTTAGAAACAATCTCTGATTCAGAGAAAGAATGAGGAAAGCTTCAAATGGATTACAAACAAGATAAACTTGAAGAATCTTTAACAAAGATGTGTTTGGAACTGGATAGTTATTTAGAAGATAAATATGGAGAAAAATATCCACGTCATCCCAATCGTATGAAGAGGGGAGAAGCAGCCAGTGGTAACTATGATGGTTTATTTTCGGCTGGTACAAAATTCACTCTTGGATATGGCAGCTCTGAGGGTCGTGGATATATTGTTGATATCGATATAGTCACTCTTTCTTGGGTAAAAAAAGAAGAAGAAAAGCAGATCATTGATGATGGAATTTCTTACCTAAAAAATTTATTACCTAAATATTTTCCTGACAGGAAATTAGAAATTAAGCACGATGGGAATCTCTATAAAATTGTAGGTGATTTTTCATTGGGAATGAGCGAGATCAATTAATTATGCAAAAGAAAAAGACAATTGTATATTGTCTTTTTTTATGTCCTATAACTATAATTAGGATACGATATAATCAATAAAAAAGAGGAAGATATATGATATATAAAGATAAATCCTATGGCCTTTTCATTGCGGATAGTGAAGAAAAAATTTTGAAAGATAATATTCCTACCCAAGAACAAATAAATAAGAAAGTATCTTCAATGATTCTTTCTGCTTCTGGTTGGAGAAAGATATTTGCAGAAAGTGGCGATGAAGAAGACGATAAAGAAAACCTTTCTATTGAAGACAGATATATTGCAGGATATGTAGCTTTAGCACTTGCAAAACACCTAGGTTGCTTTGATGGAACAAGTAAAACAGATCACAAAGAAACAACTGTTCTCATTGGAATGGATGCCAGACCTACAGGTCCTGCAATGTCTGATATTATCTGCAGAGTGCTTATATCTTTAGACATCAATGTCAAAAATATATTTATAGCCGCTGCGCCTGAGATAATGGCATATTCAGCTCTTGAAAAAGATGATATAGATGCTTTCTTGTATATATCAGCCTCTCACAATCCAGTTGGTCACAATGGAATTAAATTTGGTTTCAATGGCGGTGTGTATACTGCAGCAACTGTAGCACCAATGATTGAAGACTTAAAAAAATTCTCAAGCAATGAGAAGTATATAAACATCGTCAGATCATTGGTTGAAAATTGCAAGATCGAAACTTATGAAGAAGTTCTAAACAATATTCCAGCCTTGAAGAAACACAGCTTGGAATTATATAGAGACTTCATAATCACAACTGCTGCAAAAGGTGAGAGCAACAAAGAATTCTTAGAATATTTGAAGGCAAAAATAAGCAAGCACCCAATTGGAATCGTTGCAGAGCTAAATGGCAGTGCAAGAGGATGCAGCATAGACAGAAAATTTTTCAAAGAAATTGGAGTCAAGAGCTTGATGGCAAATGATACCCCTCGACATGTGGTACATGCCATTGTACCTGAAGGAGAGAATCTAGAACTGTGCAGAACTCTTTTAGAAGAGAAGTATAAAGAGGATAAAGATTTTGTTGTAGGATATGTTCCTGATAATGATGGCGATAGAGGAAATCTAGTTTACATCAAAAAAAGTACAGGTAAAGCTGAAATTTTAAAAGCACAGGAAGTATTCGCACTGGTTGCTATGGCAGAATTGAGTTCAATAAGAGCCAAAGACCAGAATTCCAAACTAGCAATAAGTGTAAACGGCCCTACATCAATGAGAATCGATGAAATATGTAGATATTTAGATGTTGAGGTCTTCAGAGCAGAAGTAGGAGAAGCAAATGTTGTTGAACTTGCTCAGATGAAACGTGATGAAGGATATACAGTTAGAATTCTTGGAGAGGGTTCAAACGGTGGAAACATAACCAATCCTGCAAAAGTAAGAGATCCTTTGAACACAATAATGACATTGATATCATTGTTGACCGACAAATCAATATTTGAAGAATACAGAAAAGTTTCAAAATATGAAGATGCTGAAATAAGTATTGAGAATATAATTAAATCTCTTCCTGAATACACCACAACAGATGCATTTTCAGCATCTGCGAAACTTCATGTAAGATCCTCTCATGGTATATTAAAATCTAACTATGAAAGAGCATTTTCTGACTTCTTTGATAAAAACATTGATAGATTCAAAGGTTATGGAATTGTATCTTACAGAGAATATCAGATGGAAGGTACCAATACAGTAGAAGGAATGGGAGAGAAATATAGAACCGCACCTTACAAAGGAGGTTTGAAAATAACTTTCTTCAGTGAGAAAGATATCCCTCTAGCTTTCATCTGGATGAGAGGCTCTGGTACAGAACCTGTGTTCAGAATCCTTGTTGATTGCAAGAAGAGAGATGATGATCTATATTCTTTTCTTCTAAAAGCACATACTGAGCTGATTACAAACAGTGATATGTAAGTTATTATTTGTATAGTATAAAGGCACTTATTAGTACTAAGTGCCGTTTTTTTTACTCTATATTTTATTATACATCATTATGTTTAGTATTTTTATACATATAGAATTATTGAAATTACAATTTTTGTAAGCTAAAATTTTTAAATATCATTTTGTTAATTCTTTTATTTTAGTGTAAAAAATATAGTTATATTTTGTTAATATAAAATTTTGACGAAATCTAAAGATTATTGGATCTGTGGTCAGTTTTTGACAATATAGCGATTTATTACACAATTTTGGTATCTATTGTGTAAATTTGAATAAAATCATATAAAATCACAGAATATATTCACACGAATCTGTATCAATAAATAGTAACATACCAAATTTATAAGCCAATTATGAGACCTTTATGCACTTTAAAATACGAAAAGATCAATTCTTGGCAAATTTCTTCAGTTTCAGCAATAATTACAGCTAAAACTACTGTATGGACACCTCAAAAATTAAAGCTTGAGATGGAATCTTGATTTGTGGATATATGCAATCTATAATATAAGTACATTAATAAGAACAACTCGCATTTTTTCTATAAAGGAGCAAATGTATGAGTATAACTATCAAATTTACTGATGATCTTAATTTGTTATTGGACCTATCTCTATCAACTGTTGATAAAAGACATCAACTTTTATCTGCTGATATGCATGATTCACTTATTACTTGGAATTTTGATTGTGCAACAATTACAGATAAGATAATAATTGATGATAAGTTTCTGAGAATAAAAAGAAACACAAAAATTCTAAAAAGCAACGAATATTCCTTCTCTTTTAAGATAACCACTCCTGTAAATCAACCAGAGATATTTGCACCTGGCATAATTTTTAAAGATAACAAGGAAGGAACAGGATGTTTCCCCCGTATCAAAAAAGACAAAGCATATTCATTTGATGAATCGAGAACCAACATACCTGGATGCATTGTACTGTTCAACAGCAGTTCAACATTCATAACATCCACAAGAGCTTCGTTGAATCATCAGTCTGTTGCGTTTCTGAAAAACGAAATAACATACAGGATGCCAGCTGAAGAATGGCCGACATCATACAATGGACGCAATATAGCCTATTTCACATCCGATAAAAGAGATTCAAGATTCAAAACTCTTGCTGAAGATACAGAATTTGAAAATGAATATCTAATCTATCTGGACAATGATGAAAGAGAAAGTAAATATATATATGATGATTTATTTGAAAAATATAAAGGTTTCGCTTCCTATTTCAGAGGAATATGTGAACCAACAGAATCCACTTATATCTCATGGTGGGACTATAAAGCATTGCTTCTGATACATCTTCTGAACATTCTGAATAGAGATGATAAAGGTACATTTATATGGATGGGAAAAGATAACGGAAGCAAGCAGCAGTATTACAATTATACAAGTGCCTCTTTCCTTGTAAAAAGTATTGAGGCTGCATGCATCTTCACAAATATGGATATCAAACTGATCAAATCTAAAATATCCAAACCAATGCTTCAACTTTTGGAAGAGACTGAAGATAGAATCATTCCAAATCATGACTACAAAAGACTTGGAGAGGAGATTGGAGACTTCTTCTTGAAAGGAGAAACATCAAAAGGAATATATAAAGATAATTATGATATATGCAATGATACATGGGAATCATATGCTTCTAACAACTCCTTGAAAGTGCTGAGAAACAGCGTGAACACCCGTACCAATGGTGAGGCAATGTTGGCTTACACAAAATTATATTCTTCGATTGTGTATGATTTAAAACCTGAATATATGATGTTGATCAAACGAGTTGCTTCATTCTTCATAGATCATCAAATGGACAATGGAAATTATGGAAAGTGGCTGAATGAGCAAGGTGAAGTAATTGATTCAAGAGGTTGTAACGGTGCCCACATGCTCCGATTCATGATTGAATTATACAAGAAGACCAACAGCGTGAAGTATTATGAATCAATTCTAAAAGCAGTTGAATATTATGAAGGAATAATCATAAACAATGACTATTATGGAGATACATTGGATACAAACTGCTGCGATAAAGAATCAGGAGCAATTCTACTGAACACATTCTTGAGCCTCTATGAGATGAAAGATTTTCATACAGATAGATATTTAAATCTCTGCAAGAAAGCAGCCAACTTTGTCGTCACCTGGATTGTTTTAGATGACATAAAATTTAAATCTAGAACCCCTCTTGGAAAGATGAATTTTAAAACAACAGGGTTTACGAGCGTCTCAATAAGCAATGAATCGCTGGATTTCTATGGTATAAAAATAGCTTATGATTTCTTGAGACTGAATAAGATTTGTGGTGATGAGTTCTATAAAGAAATGGCAATTCTGATGATCAAAGCATGCAGAGAATTGATATCTTCTCCTCAGAATGATCTTGGTAGGACTGATGAGTTCTATGGCTGGTTACCTGGTAAGATAAACCACACAAGATGGGATTACTTCAATGATCAAACGCGACTAAGTGGATACTTCGAAATTAATATTGCTTGGCAACAGATTGTTGTACTCGATTATCTTGATAAGATACAGCGTGATTTTTATTCAATATTCAAAGAGATTTAACACATAAGAATTCACAAATCTCATGCCATATCTTTAGTAAAAAATCTGCTATTAATTGAAACACATCAATAGCAGATTTTTATTCTTTTTTGAGCTATTTTAGATTGAAAACATATTTATCTATTCTATCAAAAGCTTCAATAACTCTGCTTGTTGGCAATGCAAGATTGATTCTTATGGAATCAGGCCATACAAACATTCTACCATCCTGCCATGCGATACCGCAGTCATTTCCACGTTTCAAAAGTTCAGAGCAACCAACACCAGTTCTCTTGCTCCATTCA